>Ga0123341_1004235_pt1 | contig 12546 bp, 3 predicted proteins | sample Turbeapinknodule_FD_89959 | JGI IMG/M metagenome (GOLD analysis project Ga0123341, IMG submission 89959) | Root nodule microbial communities of legume samples collected from Mexico - Turtle bean Mexico pink nodule | ecosystem: Host-associated > Plants > Roots > Nodule | place: Mexico: Nepantla... | reverse complement strand
CTCTAATATAATGTATAATAAATAATTAATTTAATTAATTTATTTTTACATGTAAGAAAAACAAAAACACATATATTATTTTTTATTTATAAAAAATTATAAATGTGATAAAAGAAATCGGAGGTACCAGTTGTGATAATGTAATGAGGATAGAAATTTGAATCTGATTGGTGTATATGGAGAAAATCTTGTTGGGAGAGGAAAGTCCACTTAGTATATATGCTAATAGATCCCACAAAGGACGTCGAAAATCTCACTGACCAATCAATATATTCCTTTGAAATCATAAGGGCCAAATATAATTCCCTAATAATAATTTATCATTCTTCATATATTTAATTGAGAATTAGCATGTGGTTGGTGTTGAGACTGAATTCAAATCTTAGTGTTTTAGATTTCAATTTTATGGACAAAAAATATAACTGAGAGAAAGGGATAATACTTCACATCAATATACAAAAATATATTTAATTGAGAAAATAGCTCTCACTTTTAAAGAATTATTAGCACCCATTGTTTATGATAAAGAAAAATACAAAATAAAACTTCATATGTTTGGTAGTAATAAAAACAACCCCACGCACATGCACCTAACATAAATCTCATTCGTTAATTAAGGATGTGAAAAAATATAGATTATAAATCTTATTTCTTTCTCCGCAAAGTTTACTCATTGTGTTCGTTCTCATAGCTTTTAGATATTGTAATATATACTAATATATCAAATCCTTTTTCTTGCACTAAGGACAATTAAAGATTAATCTTTTTTTAAGTGAAGAGGAATCAGTAAAGATGTTTAAAGAATTTAATAATTACACCACTTTGATTGGCTATTAGTAATACTTAGTGACCTTTTTTTGACACAAGCTATATATGCATGTTCTCTTCTTACTTCAACAGTCTCGGGGTTGGTTTATAAATTAGATTTTGCATTTGGGTTAAATAATTAAAGAAATTAATTCTCTTTCACACGTGCATTGTTTTAATTGATAGAAGAATTTGGAAGGGACCAAGTAATCAAAGTTTTAATGCTAATATTGTCTTTTTGTCCATGGCTTGTCCTACCATTAATACTATTAAGAAGCAGGCTTTTGATTAATGTTTGGATTTTATTGCACAAAGGCTCTCTAGATTTATCATTGTGTTGATTACGGGGGCAAAGATATGATTACTTCATATAGGTGATTATATTAAAATCCTTTCTCTATCTCTTTCACATTAATTAGTTTTTATTAGTGTTAAATTATCTACGTTAGTATTACATTAATGATAATTTTAATGAGTTGTTGTTAGTATTTTTATTTTATAGTTTCCAGTAATTATAATTTTATTTTATTATATATATATTATTAAAGTAGATCAAAATAAAGATATCAATTAAATAATTTTATTATTTCTTTTAATTAGTTTCTACTGAATAGGATATGAATTAAATCAATCTATCAAGAGAGAAATAGGTATGAATTTTAGCATGACTTATCTTGTTAAAATGGAATAGGAGCGGATCCATTTTCGTCACAATCTACCAGCTGCCCTGCAATTGTTTGATCTGATTAATTAGTACTTAATACAAATTTGTATGGCTCCCACCAAGTTGACCTATTGCAACATTGCATTAATTAGTTAAGCAAACTGCCATTTACCTTTAATGAAATGCAGGTCTTAATAAATTGACAAGTGAAATATAGAAGATAGAGTTGATTGGGGGATCCACAATGGTGGCACTATCCTGAAGCAATTCATAAAGCAGGGATAGTATAGTATGTACTATATAGGAAAGAGATGATGCCTGTTATCAATGAGGATGGCCCCTGATATTTTAGTTCAAAGTATGAATTGCTATGCGCTTGATAAAAGATAAAAAATAATTCAGGTGGAATATTAAAGAAAATTCCTGGTGTGTATGCAATATATAATAAATAAATTAGGTGGTCCAATGAGTAGTCCTTGCTCCATGGCATGATCAATTACAGAGAGCAAGGATCCAAGAGCAATGAGAGAAACAGGTACTGAGCTTGGATTGTCACTACGTTGCCATATTTTTCTTCACTATGGTCCATCTATGAAGTGGCATAGTTTGATGAACATGGGTTTAAACAGAAATGCATGGATGAGATGGAGAGAGTAGGATGTTGATTCAATAAGTGGCCATATGGGTGTCATGCAAAGGAAGTGTTGATAAGATTGCGAGACAAATGCCTAACATGCATACTTACTTTTTCTGCCAAGACATGGGAATAAAGCCATTGTGGTGTATGTTACTGCATGCAAAAATAATATACCTTGTGTCGGGTATATGGGGCTAAATGACAACTTCACTGCGACTCGGGCCTTTTAATTTAGTATTTCTACAGAACAAATTATACTAAAGTAGCTTTTTAAACATCTGTTGCTTTTATTTGTTTATTTATTTTTATTGTTATATGCTTTCAATTTATGAATTTCATCAAAATATGTGTTCAAAAGCTAGCTCGCTTAGGTAGTTGCTAGCTACCCATCCTCCACTTCGTAGCCAAGAAGTGTGTGATGTAAATTTTGAGACCTTTAGGTTCCTAAAATAAATTATTCTGATATGAAGATCTATGTCTGAGTGAATGAACACATGAGTGTAAGGCAAGGACTGTCTGAAATTTCAGTGGGTTAGTGGTTGGTTGTATGTATGTATGGTTAATAATACAATGATACAGAACAGTCTGGAAATGGTCACGAGCAGACACTGGTTAATTGAGTAGTCATAGTCACTGATTAAACCCTCTTTATTGCTAGGTGGGCCGTGTATTCAGAGTTATGCCTCACTAGATTCCACAGAGGGCCTTAAACTTTCTTTTCATGCAGTAATAAGAACAAATGGCAAATCTACATGGTATCTAATTGCGAATCATTTGTCACGTTCTTGGATGGATCAAGGTCATTAGATAAAAGTCAGCTGAACAATGCATGATTCAAGGTCATTAGAATGGAAGAATGAGTGAAAAGAACATGTTAATATTAATGAATTCAATACAAAGCACGCAGGAGAAGGCCCCAGAGACCTTTACTCCCATTTCTTGCAAAGCCATTTAGGCACTAGAAAAGAAGAGGGTTCTCCTCTCTGGAAAACAAATGAAAAAATCCAAGATGAAGGTAAAACTGTAGACACGTGTTTCCATCACGCGTTGACACCAGGCAATGGATCCTGTATAGTTAGGCCAAAGCTCAAGCCGAAAAGAAAAGGAAATAAAAAACAATTCCCGCCATAACTAAAATATAAAAAAAATAAAATCACACATACGCACGTGCGAGACACGCACCAGAGGAGTCTCACGCGTATCAGAAGAAAAAAGTCCACAAAATGTGGCAAGCTTCAACTTATTGCTATTAGGTTTTTGTACTCTAGTGACAGTTTCAAAAGTAACGTGTAAACTGAAGAAGCGAAGATGCTGGTCAAGATGAGAAGCTTGACTTAGAGATCCCATTATAAGAAACAGCCATAACTTCAAAGTTTCAATACCCTAAGATTTGCCGACCCAATTTATTTCTCTGCTCTGCGACTCTGCTTTTTTCATACCAGCTCTGAACCATTGTCCCACCTCTTTCACCAATAACCAGCGCATCTTTGAATTCCAAACTCCCCACTTCTTTCTTCCACACTTTGATCGACCAAAACATTAAATGCATCTTTCTATATTTTCCCTCTCTCACATACACACACACTTTTCCACAACAATATATTTATGTTGCAAAATCCCCTTCCCTAGGGAATCTGCAAAGCCATTGATGAATGCAACACCCACCAACAAAACAATAATAACAATAATAAAGTTTCACAACTCTCATAAAATAGTCTATACTATTATAATGTACACCGTGACTCTGGTCAATTTTAAACTCAAAAATACCCTCTGGACAACTTGGACCACCACCTTATTTCATTCTTTTTTCTCCTCCTTTATTACTGCTCTTTTCTCTTCACTGGGAGTTTCCTTTGTCATCATCTACCCACAAGCAGTTATTTAATTTCCTCCTTTTACAAGACAATGAGGATGAAGGAGAAGAGGATGATGCTGAGAATGACGAGACACTAGATCTTAGAAGGGGCCGTGATGTCACTCGCAGCTGCGGTAACACTTTAGGGGGTTTCCTCCGGTTATTGTCAATCACAAGTTCTTGCATTAATTGGTAGCATCCTATAATTTTCTCCTGCAACAATCAGATAAATGTATTTTGGCAATCTGATCTATATTTTCACTTAAAAACTCTCAACCAACTCTTTGAACTTGCTTACCTTTATTAGCCCCTCGCACCACGACTCGGCATCCTCGGGTCTAACGAGAGACCAATTAGGAATTTCGTTAGCTGCATGGAGAATGGCCGCTACAGCAATGCATGATGGCCAATAGGCAAGAAAACTAGCCTCTGGAAAAACAGAATAAAGTTACTACAGAAAGCATGCCTTAATCATTTTCCGATACTTTTTAATGAAACTTAAATTTCTCATTGATACTTGATATGTGTCATAAAAAATAAAATAATTATTTAACAACTTATTATATTAATATTTTAACTTTTTTAAAATTAAAAAGTAATAATGTATATTATTATATTATTAAAATGAAATTTTAAAGCAGTTGTTTTTTCACAAATATACCAAAATACATTTTTGCTTCTACACATGTCTACAAGATGAATGCATACCTTGGATATTGGATAAGATAATTTGCGTAGCACGTGAAATGAGGAACCCGGTAAAAGTTCCAGTTGAATCTAACTTGCACGCAAAGAAATCGAGGAAGCTAAATGGAGTAACCGATCTTAGCCTCCAATCCAAAACGCTCAGCACAAGCAGCTCCATTCTTCTAATTGTTCTGGGCTCAAATAGGTATTTGGCACCTTCTACCTGCATACATTAAATTAGGAATGATGTATTTGTCATGTACTATGATGTACATAACTCGCGATAATTGAGACGACCACAGAGTTAAGTACATGAGTTAATATTTTAATCAATGTATCCACATTTTTTATTCACGAATGCGTCTTTGATATCGTTTTCTCACACTGACTCATGGTTGTGACACATACCTGAAGGTCCAACAGTGACGGAACTAGAGGTTCCTCCATCTTTGCCGCCAAAGACAAGCACGCAACTGATAGAAGTTGGAATGGCCACCCATTGGTTTGCTGTAAACATATTTATAAATATCAAACAGTAAATTAAAAAAAGCTAATCATAATTATCAGTTTATCATTGCGAGTACACTAATAATCAAACTTTTTTCACATACTACCAAGTTCAATGCACGTAGATAGAAAGAGTTTTAGATTACAAGAAGCTTTAGCAAGCTATAATAAAAAAACAATATTAACAACATATTTTTAAATATTTTTTATTAATTATTAATAAGATTTACAAAATTCACCGGAAGTAAGATTTACGTGATATCATGGAACTTTGCTCAATAACAAAACTATATTAAAAGGCATAAAAGTTATGTCGTTAATATTTATTTTTATTTGCACAAGAAAATTACTATGATCCAATAATCCTAAATGAATTAAAATTGTTGGACATAGTAATATATAGGCACATAAAAACCAACAACATAACTAAATTAATAAAAGTACTGTACCATATATGTAGTTTGTATAACACTGTCCGAATATACATATTTAAATTAAAAGTAGAATGTTGATTTACTATTACACATTATTCATAAAAGTTTGTGATTGAACGAAAGTATATAATTATTTACACAGTAACCAACCTTTTTACTCTTTTTAAAAAAGTTTTTTCTTGTGATAATGCCCCGTGACACTCTCGCTTTGAAAAGTCAATACTTAGCGTAGAATTATTTTCTTTTCATGCACATGAGTGAAACTAATAACTATCACCCAAATTCACAGATTCATCATTTAGCTTCCAATAATTTCTTCATTTCCAATTTTTATTAATCTTTAAATTCTCTGAAATGAACTTCAAGTATCTAACTCACCGGCAACGTTCTAGAATTCAAGAATCGATCCATGTAATTAACGGAAAGATAAGCCGTGAGCGGTTGAAAAGCGTAACAAGCCTGGACCTGCATACACCATATTAAAACCGATAAAAAAATAGATCTTTAACTCAAACCGCCATTTTCCAAAGACAGTTGCGCGCGGCGCATTTTAGCACTGTCTGGTTTGGTATAAGAACGCAACAGCGTGTCAGGCCGGAGAGTTAGTTACCTTGAGAATCCATGCAACGGATTCTTCTCTGGCGGAGGCGTCGAGAGAGCGAGATTGGAACCTGTTGAGGTATTCGAATCCGGGAACGAAGTGTCGTTCGTCTTCGATGAATCCGGCGATGGAATCCTCCTCCGACGGCGGCGAGGAATCGAAGTCGGATGAACATCCCGGCGATTCTCCTGACAAGACTCCGGAGGAGTCCTCGCCGCAGAGAAGTAAGGAATCTGGGAGGCAGTTGGAGCAGGAGACCGACATGGCGATCGGCGGATACTCATTCCGTGGCCATGGCTTCCGATGAGGTGTCGCCGGCAAACGATCGGAGAAGTCGCCGGAAGTGGAAGTTGTGGTGGAGAGTTTAGGGAGAGAGTGTATCTGTTGATGAAAGATACAGGCACGCTCTTCATATGTTTGTTTGTTTGAGTATAAATATGCGATGCCTGGGTCAATTTTTTTTTTTTCTCAATTGCAGTTTCTTTTATAAGATAAAACTTTTGAGATTTTTTGGGTTATTTTTTAAATTATTATTTTTTAAATTAAATAATAGCATATGGACAAACATGTGTAGTTCTCTTTAATTATTATTTTTATGTATAGAAGAACTCGGTTAAAATTTCCAAATTGTAAGAAATTTGAAATGCATTGCCGTTTCATTCTTAAATATCCTATTTAGATAAAATAGTTTATTTTTTGTTTTTTATTTTAAAATAAATCTATTTCATTTATATCATCTGTAAATTTTAATTCTCAATAATTTTTTAAGCATTAAAATCTCAATATAAAATTTTACCAAAAGTAAAAGTTAGACAAGTTTCAAATAATAATAGAGCAATAAGAAAAGTCTTATCCAATTGGGTGTCATTACCCACCAACATTATTTTTTATATTGGTTAAAAACTAAATTCTCAAAAGAAAAGTTATTTAGCATGTGTTCTGTGAGACTAAGCATCTGTTTTTTTTTTAAATGTAATGTTCACATGTAAATAAATGGGGATATTAACTATTTGGATTCAGGATTTTGCGCGAAAGATAATCAGAAGATAGATATACATGTGAACAGTAAATATCATCTCCATCCAAAATCAAGAGATGTAGAGAGAAAATCACGTCAGCATGTATTATTTCCGAAATTACCCTCATTTATTCTATTATTATAGTATTTTTTATTTATCTTTACTGCAAGGTTTTTTATATGAAAAAGTATTATATTTATTTATATAAGATGTGGTTTATTTTCTAATTTCATAATATATGTTTAATATTTTAAGAAATTACTTGAATTTCTGTTTTTATTTAATTTGTTGTTATGTTTATATTAATTATTATTGTTCTCGCCTGTGGACTTGGAAGTGGACTTCAAGTTGAAACGACTTTGCTTGGTGTTATAGAACTGAGATGAAGGCGCTTTGTGACGAAGGGAGCTCCACCTGTTATCACACTTCGACAATCAAGTCAGTGAGAGTATTCAAACTATAAAATTTGTATCAGTGTAGAATTCTCAAAAAAACTTATCTTTACTCAGGGTTTTAAACCAAAAACTTATCTTTACTCACGGTTTTAAACCCTTTTATAGACATTCCTTCAACAAGTTTATCAACAAGAATATAATTTCAACAACAAGAATATAATCTCAATGGCAAGAATATTTCGTTAATGTGTATCTCTATTTTTCGGGTACAATGCAACATTATTCCTAACAACTTTCATTTACATTAAAAATATATATACGCTTAACTACTTCAGTTATTCACTATGTGGTTTTGCTTTTAATTATCTTTTCAATATAGACCGCCAATTATCTGGGTTGACCTCATGACATGTCATTGGGCTCATATTCATCCCAGGCTGAGCTAGGTATTTCTCAAATGGGTTATCAACTTTAAAATCTAAGTAATTAGTAGCTAAAACCTTGATAGCTAGCTAATTAGATACCAATTTATAAACTATTTATCAATAATAGAAACTAATTTAGATACCAATAATATTTTTAGTTTCTAAAATAATATTTAATTTGGTCAATATAACAACTAATTTTTTATGGTCTCTAAAATTGGTTTCTATTTAATAATTTTCTAGTAGTTGTTGTTTATATATTGTGATAATTGGGCATGAGTCACATTCATAATCCTAGTTGTGGAATAGGTGTTTCTTCGATCTAAAAAAACTACCTATCACTTCTATTCTTGATTTTTCTTTAAGAGCCTCACATATGTCCCAAGTGGCAAATTCCTCGGCGGAAATGTCTTTCTCCTCCTCATTTGAAACTACCACTTCTTGAAGTTGTATTTGTGTTGTTTCGTTAGTGGCATTTGCAATCCTTTGTTCAAGCTTTGCCTCATCGACACTTCTCTTATAAGCAACAACTATGCTTCACTTGTTTCTTTTCTTCGTTGAGTTTTCTAAGCTTCAAGATTAGAGAGACAAGTTTCTTCTTTTATCTGAATGGCTTCACCCTCAAACGATACAAGTACATGGATGATATGGTAGACCTTTTAGTAATTGGTGTATCTACTCTTGATTTTTCATTAAGACCCTCACATATATCCCAAGTGGAAAATTCCTCAATGGAAATGTATTTCTCCTCCCTATTATAAACTACCACTTCTTGAAGTTGTATTTGTCTTGTTTGGTTAGTGGCATTTGCAATCCTTTGTGCAAGCTTTGCCTCATTGACACTTCTCTTAGAAGCAACAACTATGCTTCATTTGTTTCTTTTCTTCGTTGAGCTTGTTAAGCTTCAAGATTAGAGAGGAGAGTTTTCTCTTCTATATGAATGGTTTCACCTTCAAACGATACAAGTGCATCGATGATGTGGTAGACCTTTGGTAAGTGGTGCATCTACATGAGATTTGTACTATTTGTTAGATACCTTTTGGCCCAAAAGTTCTAACTGGTTTGGTGGGTGGTATTTGTGGGGTTTATTGGGTTGTGGTTGATGCTCAAAAGAGTTTAGGTTGTTTGTGAGTTGATGTACATACTGTGTTTGTTTAGATGTTAGTGTAGATTGAGTATTTGTTAGACCACTTGATGATATTGGTTTTGAGAACTTCTTCAAAGCCACATTCACCTTTTCCAAGCATTATTTCTAAAGACGTATTTAACAAAAAAATCCTAACGAATTTGTTGATAAACAATTTTCTATTGTCTAACAAACTATGTGCTAGTATGATCTAATCTTCTTCTTATCAGACGCGACTTCATGCTTTGTTGATTTAGGCACTTATTCAAAATTGCAGGGTTTTAAACTTTTACCTCAACAATGAGTTCCCCCTTATAAGGGTTAGTTTTATTTTTTTTCCATGTAACACAATGTTGATAATTGTATTATGTTAGTGTAAGGAGCTTGTATTCATTTCTAGCTTTGTAATTCATATTTTTTCTTGGTCTTCATTTGTTGTGATTCAAAATTATTTGCATAATTCTTTCATTATAAGGGCTCAATTCTACACTAGGTACATAATCAACTAGTATTAGAGTCAACTCAATCTCTTAATGCATTTCTTGGTGATAAACTCTTACAAGAAGAAGGGTATCAATTCCAAGATCGAGAAGTTTAATGGGAAGAACAATTTCAACCTATGGAGAATCAAGGCAAAGTTGCTCAAGGAGTAAGGCACGTAGACACCACTCTCGAGGAATATATCACATACATATAAAAATATTCTAAACATGCCAGAAGAAAATGTTCATTTCATGATTCTTCTTTCTCTATCAGATGAGATTCTTTATGAGGTTGCATGTAGAAAGTACTTAGCAATATTGTAACTAAAATTGGAGAATCTCTTCATGAAAAAGTTACAATAACAAGTTGTTAAAGATAGATTCTTCAAACTACATATGAAGGGGGTACACCAATAAAGGTTGATGTAATCACTACAAGAAAATCATTAAATAGCAACAAATTTTAGAGACAAAAAATAATTAGTTGTTATATTGACTAAGTTATATACTATTTTTTAAACTAAAAAACTATTGATATCTAAAGTAGTTTCTATTATTAATAAAAAATAATAAACGAGTTTCTAAATTGATATCTAACATTAGCTACCAAGGTTTTAGTCACTAACTATTTTAGATTCTAAATTAGTCTTTATGGTGACTATTTTGTTTATCTCTAAAACTAGTTTCTATTTAATGATTTTCTTGTAGTGAAATATTGGTTATGTTGAATGCAACAAGTGGATAATTGTCATGCATGAAGAGATGAAGTCTCGAAAAATGGATGAGACTTAGGAATAGGTTAAATCACTTAGAGGCAGGAATATTGTTGGTTGCAAGTGAATCTTTAACAAGAATATTACTTCTCGAATGTTTGAGGTTGAATGTGTGATGAAGCCTCGACATTAGATTCTATGATGTTCAAGATTCAATTAGTAGCCAAGAGCTATAGTTAAAAGAAAGACTGGATTATAATGAGATATTCTCTGCGGTAGTCAAGACATGTTTATCAAGGTATTGCTTGATTTTGTACGAGTCTAAACAATATAGCTTGTTCATTGTCTCTCAAGAGTACTATAAAACTTTTATTACGATCCATGTGTATATCATAATAGGGTAGAGAATGTTGAGTTCATCTATCTATTGTTGTAACTACACTACATGTTTATAACATCTTAAGATGAGATAAAGATTAGTAAGCTAACATTAGAAATTGATAGTGAATTTAAAATGAAAAATATGTCCATAGGGGAGAAGGTTAGAGATGGAGATCAAGAGAGAGAATAACCAAAAGATGTTAAGAAGGTTTGACGAAGGAGATCAAAATGAAAAATGAGACAATGTATCCAAAATATGATGAGAAGTTTTTGGATGAAAGGTGTTTCATGTATTAGCACTTTACTATACATCAAAATGTTGATTTTAATAAAATACAACATTAGACATTTTTTCTATAGAGCATGCTTGTTGGTATGTTTTGAATTTAATAAAATTGGAACTTTAAGGTTTTGGTGTGAAAAACATTTTCTTATCTTTTTTAGAGACATTTACATAAAGAACAAAACAGATAGATTTATTTCTATCATTCTTTAAAATAAATGCAATTGCAACTACAACAAATCATGTAACATTGCAAGTACAACAATTCACGCAACAAATATTTGATTTGATAACTTATAATAGTTATTATATGCAACATGCAATTAAACAAGTAGATGTCTCTTAAATAAGAAAATCCTAACGAATAATATAAATGCTTACCTATGTATGTCTTTCATAATTCAGTTTAAAATTAGTTATTGTTTACACCAATCAAAATCTTAAAATGATTTTTTTTATCTTAAATCTAACCATAACCTCCATCAATTAAACACCATTCTTATTCATATGTATTTTTTTTAAAGAATAATTTTTTAATATTGAAGTATGTATTGTTCTTACAGGGGCTTTGAAGTAAATAAATTTTCTTCTTTTCCTCTTCACGGCCTTTCGGTCTTTAGCTAATAAGTTAGGCTTCTAATTATTGGATTGGTTGACTTGGATTATCTTTCGGTTATATGGGCTTGGGTTCACTCTCAACTGCTGGACATATGCTTACTCTCGGCTACTGAATTTGGACTCACTACCGATTGGATGGATGTACCTACAAGATGCTCCGATGATAAAATTAGAATTATTAAGATTTATTAATTTATTTGAGCTTTTACTTTTCACGCCTTATACTTACTAAATATATTTTTAATATTTTAGACTTGATACCGTGTTAACTATTTTATTATTTCTTTCTGTAGGAACTAATGGAAGGAAATAAGAAAAGACAAAAGGTTATAGCAACTGATTGAAGGTAATTGTACAAGATTTCAAAACTGCTAAACTGATCTTATTCATTTTGATTTACTCAATCATATATATAATAAAATTACAATTACTGGAAGTTATAAGATAGGAATACTAACAGGCCTGTAAAATGACCATTAATGCAATATAACGGTAAAATAGTTTAAGGGTAATAAAATCAGAATTAATAATAATAAAATCAGAATTAATAATGATATTGTTTTTCTCAATCGCCATCAATTCTTCATTCATAGCCTTTTGCCATTTGGGGGTGTTGAATGACATTGGCAAGTCTCACAGGTTTTGATTCTGCAAGAAAAGCAAAGTGAACCAAATCTTCATTGTCATCAACTTCATCATCAAGATTTACTTCGCAATCTTGAAGGTGTACAGGTTGTTGTTGTTGCCTTCTTGGTCGCTCCATCATAATTGCAATTGGAGCTGCAACTTCAGGTTGAACTGTAGGTGCTTCAAGAGTGACTCCATCTTCCACATCATCGTTCAAAACGTAAATATATCATTTTTTCGAATCCATTTCAGTTGTTGCATTCCATTGCCATTCCTCATCTT
>Ga0123341_1004234_pt1 | contig 12547 bp, 6 predicted proteins | sample Turbeapinknodule_FD_89959 | JGI IMG/M metagenome (GOLD analysis project Ga0123341, IMG submission 89959) | Root nodule microbial communities of legume samples collected from Mexico - Turtle bean Mexico pink nodule | ecosystem: Host-associated > Plants > Roots > Nodule | place: Mexico: Nepantla... | reverse complement strand
TTTCTTTTATATTTATTTTTCTCTACAATTAGGATTCATCAAAACCTCTCTTTCTTCATTACGATTACGTGCGATTACGTACGCTACATTAAAGCATCACATCAGACAAGGAATATTCATCTTGATTTACTGTAATATGGTATCAGAGTCATTTCGAGCCTATCCTAGCGAGTGTTTGTGTTGGGCCTATCGTGCCACCCGCTATCGGGCCGCTATCGGACCATCCATAATATATAGTCCCACGCACGAATTGGCAGTCTCGGCGTGAGGGGGGTGTGTTGGAGATCCCACATCGACTAGAGATTACAGTCTTTCATTGTATATAAGTGGGTGCAAACCTCAACCTCATGAGCCGGTTTTATGGGGTTGAGTTAGGCTTAAAGTCCACTTTCTAATATGAGTGTCTATGGCTTTATGATTAGTCTTTATTAGTTCAGGGTACACCCAATAGTCTTACATCGCTTAAAAGTCGAGGTCAAGACATCTTCATCCCTTAACCCTCTAATGCGCCTTTTAAGGACAAAACCACGACGAAGCTCCGAGTTCCAAAACAATACCTTGGATGCAGTGATTGACTCTAGTAATGTTATTTCAACAGACTTAAAGTCGGAACATTGATGTTATAGTGGAAATTGAGAAAGGATTCCAAAGACGAATCATTGTTCCCTTAGCCCTTGATTAGGGGGTTTGTTTGATACACACAATAGTCCCATATTGTTTAAGAATTATGGTCAGGAGCACTCTAAATACACCTTTCTCCCTTAATCCTTTGAAATGTCTTTTGAAAAAAATTGTTGAAAAAACTAAAAAGCAAATAATATTTTTAATGCGGTGATTGAGCCACTAATTTTATCTCAGCGAAATTAAGTTCAGAATATTCTATTCTCCACCTAGGAGCTCCCCATGTCCATATTCGGTTAACACCAATTGAGAATAATGCTATAATTCACCTTATGAAAAAGATAAAGAGAGATGCTTTAAATGAGTAATCCAAAATGCTTGACAAAAGCCTTAAAATTCATCAAACAGCTGGAGAAAACTATAAAATCATGTGATGTGTGGTCTTTCACCATTTTCTTCTCAATAATTGGAAACTTCGATTGGAATGAAAATGAATTGGTTTATGATAGTGCCATGGTCGGTGTTATTAGCCTTTTGAGCTGGAAAATACAAATTTCTGACCCCGCCTTCTGTGTTGGCACATATTTTTATTATCACAAATTAGCTTCAATGTTAGTTTGCTTGGTATTTCAAATTCACATATTATCATAACATTCAAAGTGATATTAGAGGAATAAAAGAGTTAGGGTTAAACTTAGTTTCTGATTTTCCCTAATGAAAGGCTACATAAAACATATTTCTTAAATCACCTATTTTATAGGAATAAAATATAATGCAGCAAATTAAGAACAATGCATAAATGTTATATTATAATAATTTTGATGATTTCCTATTGTGAAAATTATGTTGGTTTAATCCTGAAAATATAATTAAGTCAAGGATTATATTACTAATTGTTGGTTTAATTGTGTTTTTTATTTTATAAAATTTGGGGTAAAAGTGGTTCAGTTTTTGGTTTCTTAATATTTTTTTAAAATTAGAAAAGAATGTTTTAAATATAAATTTGAAGACTTAAAATAATTTTTTAAAAAATTATTTCCTTTTTTAAAAACTAAATTGTTTTAAAAAAAAGTTAAAAGACTAACACTAATTTGATTTAAACTTCCATGTGAACATGTTTAACAAAATCAAATTTCTATTTATCCAGTTAAAAAGTTACTATAAATTCTAATTAAATTAAAAAAAAGTATAATAATTTTTTCTCACAATTTAAAGTTAAGGTGAAACTTAATTTTCTTGGAAATATACGCTAGATTAAATTTGTATGTAATACAAATAATATTTTACATTTTTATTTAGTTTTAAATAAATAAATAAAAAAACAATTTGTACTTGAAAGAGATAGGTGGGAACGTAACGCCACTTTAAGCAGTGTGTGCATCAGCGTACTTTGTCCTATTACCCTTTGCCAGCTCAGCCTATCTTCTGATGCAAAGGTGAAACCTTTATCATCAGTTCACATACCTTTCCATCTTTCTTCCTTTGGGTTGTGTTCTGTGTTCCATCCAACTCCAAACAGTCACAGATTCTTCTCCTTGGCTGCATTGCACTCCGAAAAGTGAAGGGAAGGGAAAAGAATAGAGGCCTAAACAGTTAGACACCCCAAAATGGAGAGGGCTCTCACTAAAGTTAGCAGCTTGAAGGTGGGGTTGGGGAACTCATGGATCACCAAGAAGGCCAAGGAGGAGTTTTCTAACATCTCTGGAGACATCTCTGTAAGTATTTCTTTTTGGGTTTGTATGGCATTGCCTTTTTTCTTCTTCTTCAGTGTGGTTTGGTTCTAAACATCTTTTGGAGTTTGAGAGATCTGAAATAGAAGAAGCTTTGTCAATTGATGTTTTTTTTTTTTTTTTCATTTTAGGGTGATAGATTCCCATGATATTAAGGGCTAGATAGTGCTTGATTCTTCATTAAAAGTTGTACCTTTGAGTGTTTCTGTAAAATGGGGTATGATTTGTCTTTTGACTTCATCTAGAGAAATTTTCTGGGTTTGGGAATGTGAAATCCCTTTTGAACCTATTTCCTGTGTGCTCTGTGTGAAGGAAAGGAAAGGGAAAAGTGTGAAATGGTATATATGTTGAAGATGAAGGAATGAAGGTGAATGAATGATTGTTTAATGCCTCTTAAAGCGTTTTTAGTTTTTCATCATGATTCCCTTCCAGTTTCTGATAGTGAAATGACATGGTTTGCTTTAATCTGAGTAACAGATGTTTGCATATCGTAGATCTTATAAAACATTCTGGAGCAGTTTGGACCATGTGGTTTACCATACTGTTTTAGTTTTCTTTTATTTTGTTTGGTCTGAAAGAGTGCATTCATTCATTCGGAATTGCACAAAAGTTTAAGATGTTGGTACTTGATTTTTGCTACTTAAATTGGTACATAATGTAGAAATTTTTGAATCATAAGGTGGGAATTAGCTGCAGATCAGTATGATTTTACAAATTGTTTGTGCTAACAGATTAAATTTTATGTAAAAGTGGGTTTGTGGGTGTAGGACACAATTCCAATTGGCAATCCTGTTTGGTGTTTAGCCTTGAGATTTACTGTGGATTTTGATGTCACTGCCATGTGTTTGCTGAAGAAAAAATGGTGATATTTTGCAGATCTTCTCAAATACGGTTGAAGAAAAGGCAAAGTGGATCTTCAACAAACTAAAAGGTATTAATGCGCATGTCTGTCCATGTATGCATACTAAGATTTACTTCACCCGATTATTTTAGTCAATTTAAACGTGGCATTTCTATATCTCATATTTTCTAACATGTAAATCTTCATTGTTTTTAATAAACAGTTATATAGCACTATGATAAACTAGGAGGAATATGCACCAAAACTTTGAATCAATCGATTTGTAAAATAGCAATCTAATCATTATGTTCATCACAATTCTGCAAATGCTAACATACCATTAAAAGTTTTCCATCTCATGTCTTTTTCACATATCTATTTAGGTATGCTGAGCAATTTATAAACCACTGCATTGATTCTAAAATCACTTTTTTCATTCCCCTCCTTTTTTTTTCTCAGGCAAGCCCCAGAAAGGCCTACCAGAACTCCTCCAAGAGTATAATTTGCCGGCAGGGCTATTTCCTCTGAACATAATCTGCTATGAGTTTGATGCAACCAAGGGTAAGCTGATTGTGTACTTGCCATCTGCAAGTGAGGTCAGCTTCAAGGACTCTTCTGTGGTGAGATACGCAACCCGAGTGAAAGGGGTGCTTACAAGGGGAAAGCTTTCAGCAATAGATGGAATGAAAACAAAGGTTCTTGTGTGGGTGAAGGTGACAAGTGTGGCAGTCGAAGGTTACAAGTCTGATAAGTTGTGGTTTACTGCTGGTGTAAAGAAGTCAAGGCCAAAAGAAGCATATGATAGGCCTCATGATGCTGTCAGAGTATCAGAATTCTGAGTTTACAAATGTTGGTTATTATGTCATTACTATTATTGGTATGGAACAGGTAGTCCACATATTGTTGGAAATTTCTATACACAAGTTAGGAACCTCTTCTCTATATGTTATTTTCTATCAATGTTCTGGTCATTCATTGTCTCACTGAACGACATTTTTCCGCAACTATTACGGATTTGGAAAATAATTTCCTGAATAGAAAACCATGCACACGTTATTTTCCCAACTGGTACTAATTGTTCACGCTGAGAATTTGGATACTTGCCAATCGAATTTTCACCTTTGTTTCTTATTAGTGCAATAAAAATGTTTTCAAATTTTAATTTTTGGAAAGCCAAATTCTGAGAATATTTTTTTCAATAATGAACAGGAACTGAAGAAGGTTGTACGGTGGTGATCAAAATTTGATTTCTGAAAACTATATTTTTTATTTCCAGATTTTTACTTTAGTGTATAATAATTTAACCTTATTAATAATTTTCTCCGCTCGATTAAAATTTCTTACTTACAAAAAAGTTTAAAGTTATTCTATTTTTCTTAAAAGAAAATTATTTTATATTTCCTTTCTTCTTTTTCCATTTACTCTCCATACAAAAGAATTCAGAACATCATTCCAAAGTTTAGAAACCAAATTTCGATCATCGAATGATTTTTTCTGCTCATGCTTATTGAAAAAAAATCTCAAGAATTTGGCTCTAGAAAAACCAAATTTTGGAAACATTTTTACCGTGCAAATGAGAAACAAATTTTGATAACATTTTTATTGATGCGAAACAAATGTGAGAATTCAATTTTATGATAGTCAAATTCTCACGTTGAACAGTTTTTAGTGCTAGTTGAGAAAATAATGTGCGGAGAGTTATTTTCGGGGAATTTCCCAAGTCCGTACGGAAGGATTAGGAAGTCAAAACGATAAATTTTTAACATTGCACTGTTTGCCTTGTGAAAGTTTTGTTATTAAATCATTGAATCCATCTTTTATTGAATCCAATTTTACATTTGACAGTAATTTAAAACTTTAATGAACTAATTTGATAATAAATGTTTTTAAAGAACTAACTTAGTAACTTTGAAATGATAGAAAAGTACACTCAATTTTTCAGACATGTAATACGAGGAAATGAAAAATATATTCAGGAAACAACGCAAATTATTAACGTCTTGCATTAAAACTATTTCAGACTCTTTACTATAAAACTTCAAATTATAGTTCCAACAATGATGGGTCTAGATGCCCCTGTATCCCTTTTTTTAAATTATATCACAGTTTCCTATTAATATCATACGGCTCAATGGGTCTGGAATATATGGATTTATTTACCAAATACAAAGGCCAAAACTTTCATTGGTCAAAAATTGCAAGAATTGTTGTTTCCACAAACTCGTCTTGCTTCAGCTTCTTAATAATTTACTAAGAATCTGTATTTGTAGCTCGAAGAATCTCATATAAGGATAGAACATTTTCAATAGTCAATAAACCAATAATGAACCATTCCAAGAAATCTGATTTCCTGTTCTGCAGAACTTCTTGAAGAAAATGAATATTGTGCTGCAAACAACCAAATTGATGTAATAAGCCTTAATACAGGGAAAAACCAATATTATTTGAACATAATAACTAACCTCAACTACTGAGTTTAATATACAGGGAAAATGGTGTGCATCTAGCTCACGATTTGTGTATAATTTTTAACCAAATTATTTTGATCACATGGGCTTAGATTCTAATAATTTTCAAATGCATTGTTTAGATGAAATGACTAATAATTACCTCTACGAATTTCAATTTGAAATCCAGGTTTCCAAAGCGTTGTGCAACTTCATACTCCTCCCGAAGATACTCATATATTTGAGCATACTTTGCATCCCGCCAAGCAATTTCAGATCTGATAAATCAATCCACAATAAAACATTAACCAAATCTTCTAAGTGTTGACTGGGATGAAATGAATCCAAAAACGAAATATTTGAAATCTTTTGGGATACTAAAACAAAAGTCTTTTCCCACTAAGTGAGGTTGGCTAGGGGATACTATAATCGGAAATTTTCAATGTATTATTACATAAGCATATGCATGTTTTTCTAATGCCTAAAACAAGACGAAAATACCTCTCAAAGAGCCCAACTTTAAGAATCACATCGGCCAAATTTGAGTTAGCCTTCCCAACAAGCTGAAGTAGTTTCTTCTTATCCATGGTGAAGGTTCCAGTTTTCTCCATTCCACGATTTATGCCGGCGAACTCTTCAACTAAACCATCAACCTGATAATAAGAGATAAAAATGTCAAATATTCAATGGTGCCATTTTAAGGGTTGTCTTTTTTCTTCAGGGTAACAAATGACAAACAAAGTACAGGAAATAAGATGACATTTGGCAAATATTAACCTGTGAGACAAAATAATCCAGAGCTATACTTTGTCCCAGTACACTTCCAATTATACGGATACCATCAGTATCCAACGATTTCAGAACTATGTAGTCTGGACCTCCTTGCATGTCCTCAACTAACAATGGCTTCTCCTTTATTGCATAATCTAATCATACAAAACAAAAACATGTTAAATATACACTACAGGATTCAGAAGAACTTCATGACTAATTGGTTTCTTTGAAGAAACTTACCATCTTTTCTCATCTCTCTAAGTAAACCAGATGCATGCCTCTTAACTAATTCCAGGTAACTTTCCACTTCATGATCCTCAATATTAAACAAGACAGCTGACCCATACTGATATACAACCATGTATTGACAGTTGCTTGCTTTCACGTGAAATCCAGGTCCCTGAATCAAATGCCTAAAGTTGTTCAGACTTTGTTAAATCAGTCATGTTACTGTACAATTTAGTCACAGATTTTGTCATTATGAACACTTGAATCTTCTTTTAACTAGAGTATTATTTTCGTTTATGATACAGTGAATTAATGTACTCCTCATCAATAAACAAAATATTGCTATTTATAATATGACTCAGGCTACATAAATCAGAATATGTACTTGAATTTTCTCTTATCTTTCCCTTAACCTTCAAATGCACACATAATTTATTTCAATGACTCCAGTCTAATAAAAATCTACCCTCATGGCTTATAATCCCAATCTAGTGTCTGGGCATTAGACATGAACATAACAAGGTATTATTATATTAAACCAAGTATCCTAAAAAATGATGGACACATAAGGACACAACAGAGATATTTAAGAACTATTTAGTGACATGCTAATTTCTATAGAAAGACAAAAGGTTCTTGAGAAAAATAAAAATAATAATAAACCTTACATTAGAATCCAAATTAAAGTCACAGAAGCGGAGAGCAACATAGTTTGAAGAAGAGCGAGAAGAGGGAGGAACAATGTTTCGGTGATTATCAGCCTGGATGCCCTTCAAATTTATACTGCCAAAATTATGAATCTGAGACAGCCAAATCATAGAGAACAAAAACAGGAAAACAAAAAGACATGTGAGAGGAAAGGGTTTCAATTCAAACCCAGAAACACAATGAAAAACAGAATGCATCACTCTAAAATAAAATAAAAAAACAAAAAATTCCCCGAAAACTTGACAATCTATAAATCATGCAAGCATTTAAATTACCACTTACATAAAAGAACCTAAAAAAACACTCCAAAATCCCAATCTGATACAATAAATGCAACAAATTTACAGTCCCCGCACAAACGCACAAACGCAGTCTTCTAAATCCAACACTAAACAGTAGTATTACAGTAAAACATACGACAAATAGAAATACTAAAACTACAAATTTTTAAATACAAATAATAAAGCTAAGCTGCAAATTTTACACATCAAAATGAATTAAACCAACAATAATAATCATAAAACTCTAAAGTCCAAATCAAAGATTAAAACTAAAAAGTACAAATTTCAACTCCCACACAACATGGTCTTCTCCTCTTATGGAACAGTAGCGGACGTAATAAATAACACCGCAGAAACGAGAGTCCGAGAACGACCCATTTACACAAAAGACAAGATAGTAAAAGGGGCCATCGAAATTAACGAACTTGAATAAGATAGGATACTGGGGGTACCTGGTAGAGAGGAAATAAGCTTTGACGGGGATTTTGACAGTGTGGTCGACGTCCGGGGCTCCGAACTCGAATGGATCCGGGTCGGGTATTTCGGAAGGTGCAGCTGCGAGAGAGAGAGAACGGTTGAAGGAGGGAAAGTGGGATTTGGAAGAGTAAGAAGAAGATGAAGAAGTGGTTAAGCGGTTATAGAACAGAGAGAAGGTTTTCCATCTTCCACCCATTCGCTGAGAGGAAGAGGGTCTTCTTACAATGGTTTTCTATTTTTTTTTTCTCTTAGCTTTTGCTTTGTGACTTTGTCATGTGAATAGGAGCAACCTAATTAGCAGGAGTTTCCTCAAATTTCCCATTTATTTATTTTTTTGCTGTGGATTCAATTTTTTTATTCAATCTAGGTTTGAATTCACTTTCTTTTTTTATTTAATAATTAAATTTTACTAAATTGAATTTAGTTATCGGTTAAGTAAATACAAAATTATAACTTCTTAAAATAAATCTTAAATAAATATTTTTAAATTATTATAAAAATTACAAAAATATATAATGTGTTTATTTGTTTGGAAAAAACATAAAATTAGTTTTTTAGTCAAATTATTAGACAATTTATATTTTATCATACATTTATTTTATAATTAGATTGAATTCATCATACTTAAAGTTTATGTAATGTTGCTCAAATTAACTATAGGTTAAATAGGTTTTTCTTTTTACAATATTTGTTTTTTTTTTAATGTAGTTCTAATAATTTTAAAGTTTAATGTAATCATTTTTCTTAACGTCATTCTATTGGTTAACGATAAAGTGTGACGAAACAGTGATAATTTTGTCTTAAATATTACTTTATTTTTTACATATTTTTTCAGGTGAAAAATACCTTAGCATTAAATCTATTCACAAATGTGCAAACACACTTAAAACTCATACAGGATTTGTTCTCATCGCTTGACGTTGGCTAGACTGGATAGAGACTTCTGCTTCTGATCTGTCTCCTCTTGTTTCTTGAAACGTGTCTCCATTGAGATAGAAGGGTCTCTACCGGTTTATCACACTCCGACGATAAGTCAGTAAGAGCATTCAAAAAATCAAATTAGTTTCAATCTTAAGTCTCTAGAAACAACATATTTTTACTGGAGGACTCAAACTCCTTTTATAGATATTCCTTCAAGAACTTTCACTAACGAGAATATAATCTTAATTGAAAGCATTTAATCATAACAAAAAAACCACTTGTTCACGTGCACCTCTTATCTTCAGGTGCTAACAACAGGAAAATATTCTGTTTTACATGTGCACCATTATTCTCAACAACTTTTATCTGTACTTAACTAACATATGTATCATAACCAAAATAAAATATTTCTTTTGTCTTTAATTATTTTTCTCTGAGCTGACCATCAATATCTGGGCCGATCTCATGACCCGCCTTTTGGGTCCAAAATCGAGCTGACCATACCCAAACTCTTGGATCAAGGTCCCAAGCACTCATGTCCAGTACACAAGCCCCCCCAGACTCAAACTGAGCTCGACTAGGCGAAGAGGCTTACCAGCATTTGGCAGCTAACACGACGTTTTCCCCAGTGGGTAGGTGAGGCGTGGTTGCCGAAGCGTTTCTAATGAGACATCTCACCATATTGGATCTATGGTGTACACATGGCGTAGTATCGACGATGGAGAAAATCCTAGCTTTCGAATTCCACTTTTTCGTATATACCCCTCTCAAGCTACCATTAGCGCCACACTATTCCATTTCCTCTTGCTTCAAAAAAATTTCTCCTCGGCGCTTCCTTCTAGCTCTCATGCCTCCATCCACCACCGTCGCACCAAACTCATCGTCGTCACCAGGTATCCCATTTAACTCCTCTAATGCCAATCATCTATTTCTGATTTACATTACGAGACTCATTTCTATACTCTACGCAACTTTCACATTCCCAATTCTCTCTCGTTTTCTTATTCTAAGAAGCTTCCTCGCATTTTCCCTCTCACCATCACACACTTCCAGTCGTGTCAACCAGGTAATTCCTTTCTTCACTTATGATTAACTGGCTGATGGTGTTGCATGGATTGAAATGTGCTTTTATTTTACTATTGATTTGTTCACTCTACTTGGCCTGAACTGGATCCATACTTTGTTTGTGTTTGCGTTTGTGCTTGTTCTAGTTATTTTCTACAATGGATTATAGTGCTATGTATCCCTAGGCCAAAAAACACCTTTTAAAAGAAACCTGTTATTATACCGTCCATTTACTCCTTAAAGATTTGACAGAAAATGGTTGCACCATGAGTAAAAGATACGAGTGTCACATAAAAGCCATAGAATGTAGGGAGGGCGAGCCCATTTGTTGTGACGAGTCTTCGGACCCTAGTGATCCATTTTTGTTTTTTCTATGCAACGTTTTTCAAAAAGGTTCTCCTACGTCTCCCTTTATCCATCTTTGAAAAAAGGTTCTCCTACGTCTCCCTTTATCCATCTTTGAAAAAGAGCCTTTGGCCAAGCTTAATGTCGCCCCTGCCCAACTACACCCTGATAGCTGGGCACTCATCCGTGCTTTTACTATTTTGTGTGCTAAATTCGACATCTCACCATCTGTTGAAGTCTTTTTATACTTCTTTGAAGCTAAACACACAAGTAGAAAATTGTGGGTGTCTCTTAATGGTGCCCCTAGAAGAGCCCTTATCTCCCTCTTCCAGTCTTCATATAAAAAATTTAAAGGCAAATTCGTTAAAGTTTGAGCCACAACAGGAGATTCAGCCCTTCTGGATGGATTTCCCCTATATTGGACCCCTCAACCCAAATTCTAGAGTGCTCGACGCCTGGAAGTTCTATCACCAAAAGATAAAAGGATATGCTAATTCCTGTCGAGCTTGAAGGTCGTCTTCAACACCTCCTACTTAATAACCAAAGAGTACATTCCCGGTGCTCTGAAGGCTTATACTGGTACTCCTCATTTCCTACTCTTGGTGAAAATAACTCTGCTACTACTTATTAATCATTTACTTATTTTCTTTGCATAAAGAATTTTGACCCATATCAGTAAGGCAGAGCTAGCCGAGATGGCTAAAAAGATTAGGGCAACTACCAACATGCCCAAGGATTCTTTAACTCAGAAAATGAAGGATCTAATCACAATTACCCAAGCCCCAACCGAGCAAGACGAGGAAACCACCTCGGGGCTTGTTTTTAAAAGAAAAAGGAAGGCAACCACTCCTCCCACTAAGCACTCTCCCTCAGATGGTCGAGCCCCGAATCAAGACGTCGCTCACTTAGTCGACCATGCTCCACCCCAAGATGTAATTGTCATTCAGGAACGTGAAGCGGAGAGCTCTAAGAGGAATAGCTCGTGGGATCCAGACTTTGACATCCCCACATATGGTTAAAAGGCTTTTCTGCCCAACAAGGACAAAGAGAGACTCATGGCTCATAACGAAGATAATCTGCTTGTTGATGCCATGAAGCAATTTGGGCAAGCCTTTGCCATGGGTTGTTTGGTCAAGACCAGGACGAGAGATTGGAGGGTAGTAGAGGACCAAAGGATCCAAGAGAAGGTTTAGCTTCGCAAAGAAATAGAGTGCCTTCAATCTGAGCTCAAGCATTCAAATAACTTGCAACAAGAAGCTGAACAACTTTGAGCCGAGAAAGGTAAAGAGACAGTAGACCGAGCTCAAGAGGCTGCAAGCCTGGCTGAAGAAAGGAACAAAATCTTGGCCAGAGTCGACAAGCTAAAGAGGGAGTTGTCCATAAAGATGAGGATCTTGTCAAGACCACATAATCATTTAAGCAAGATGCTGCCCAATCCTATCTTGTGGGATTCAAGGCAGCTATCAAACAAGCATCAACATTCCATCCCAATCTGGACTTCTCAGAACTCAACCTAAGTAAAATCATGATCGATGGCCAATTAACGAAAATCTTTTATAAGTTGTTTTTCTATTAAAAGAAAACTTGTTCCTACGTTTAAACATCGATCATACAATTGAGAAAACAAGTTTTGCATCAGAGAATTAAGGATTTACAAAGAATTAGCATCTGTTCTTGAAAGATTTCAAAAATCAAAGGTGTGCTTGTTCTTGTTTGGTTCCAAAGCTTGATGAGAGGTGCTGCTACTGTTTAAGCGATCTGTTCTACTGGGTTAAGGCAAATTTCTGCATCCTCTATCAAGTGTATTCGTTTCACATTTCATTTCTTGTAAAAGTGTGGTTGTAAACTGTTCTTGATAGGGTTTCTTGAAGAGTGTGTATGCTGAAATAGTGTTTTTCAGCAAGTGTACCAAAGTTCTTGTAGGGTTCAAGAACAATGGTGTTTGTGGTTGTTTGAATTGTGATTTAGTGAATTTCACCTTGGTTTATGATGGCATTTCATGTGTTCTTCTTGAATCAAAGTAGTAAAATGGATGCGGAAGCAATGGGTGAGTGAATCAAAGCCCTCCTAGGAGTTGTGATGGCTTTGAAGGTGCATGATGAGTATGAA
>Ga0123341_1004233_pt1 | contig 12547 bp, 10 predicted proteins | sample Turbeapinknodule_FD_89959 | JGI IMG/M metagenome (GOLD analysis project Ga0123341, IMG submission 89959) | Root nodule microbial communities of legume samples collected from Mexico - Turtle bean Mexico pink nodule | ecosystem: Host-associated > Plants > Roots > Nodule | place: Mexico: Nepantla... | reverse complement strand
CCATCCAAGTGGCGTGATCACTCCCATTGTCTTCAACCACATAAGTTTCTTCAACTCTTCATCTTCTTCTTCCATACCCATTCTATATTAAAAACTCTAAAACATGTTTTGTTTCTTGTTCTTATTTTCAATCGGTCAAATGTTGCTATTGAATGTTTCTAATCAATATTTTGTCATTGGTTCTTGTTTTAATCAGTTGGAATTACTTGTTGATGTTCTATTCGGTTCATGTTCTTGAAATGGGTTTCCCATGGGTTTCTTGATTTATGTTCTTGAAATGGGTTTCTTGATTTGTGTTCTTGAATTGCTTGTAGAATCTTGATCCAATTCTTGAAAGTGTCTATTAATGCTTCATCTCTTAATCAACTCACATCACCTAGTAACCTCTTAAAGGAAACCTCTGAGTTCACCACCCACGAGAACATAGTGTTATATAGGAAGAGTGAGAGTTGCCACAAATCTCGTATCTTTGGAAGAGAGCACGAAAAATTTGTGAGGGTTGTGCCTGGTAGGGTAGACGAACCTGTCTGCTGTGATGAGTCATCGAACTCGGAGGGACCATTTTGCTTTATCTACTCCACCATCTTAAAAAAACTCTCCCTTCGCTTACCCTTCACCAGCTTCGAACGAGCCCTCCTTACCGAGATAAACGTTGCCCTCGCCCAACTACACCCCAACAGTTAGGCATTCGTTAGAGCATTCTCCATCTTATGCCATTACTTCGGCCAACTTCCGTCAGTGGATGTATCCCTTTACTTTTTCGAAGCCAAAAGCCCAGGTAAAAAGCTGTGGGTGAGCTTTAATGGGGTCGTTGGGAGAGTACTGCTGACCCTCTTCTAGCAAACGTACAAGGGCTTCAAGGGTAAGTTCTTCAAGGTCTGCTGCAACAAAAGTTGATGGAAGAGGCCCCGACACCAATCCATTGAAAGGCCACCAAAATGTCAAATTGAGGCAACCACTAGAGTTATGGTCAAAGAGGAGTCAAGAGGATGCATTCTACATGTCATAAACTCTAGTGTAGAGTAGACTTTAATTTCTTATCAAAATTAGCTTAGGAACTTTATTTGTAATTTTTCTTAGAATTAATTTTGGCACCTAAAACACCAACCTAGGTAAACTTAGAGTTTCCAAAAACCTCTAAATTTACCAAGGCCGGTCTAGAAAGCCCATGGAGGGGGCGAGCATACAAACTAGACACACCCCTCCCCATGTGCTCATTTAGGCTCCACTTTTGGGAGGGAATTCATTTGAATTTCCCTCCACTTTCTTTTGAATTTCCATCCCTCTAAACACTATAAATTGAGATGCTTGGCTCTCATTTTGAAAGATTAATTCATTAGTGAAATGCTGCCAATTTTGTGCCATTCTCACTCTTTGCCTAAAACCTCTTAGAATTAGGCTCTTAATCTTCCAATCATCACCTTCCAAGTGAGATGGCCTCACCACTCACTCTTCATACTTAGCATGCACCTTCAAGGAGTCTAGCTCTCTACGTGAGATCCTTATTCCACCATCAATCCATTCCGCAAATTCACTAAAAAACCGCAAAGAAGAAGACCCAAATCCATAAAAAATGACCCAACCCTTTTGGATGGGTTTCCACTGTACTGGACTCAGAAACCTGGGCTCAAGAAACCCAAAGGACTTGAAGAATTACCCCGACGCGAGTGAGAGGTGTGCGATTTCCTCTCCAATCTCCGCGTAGTATTCAGCTCTGCCGAGTTGATTAGGCATGAGTATATCAATTGAAGCTCATCTACTAATGCTTGTGCCCTTGCTCTTACTAATCTTCTAAGGCATGATGGATGATGAAATTATGTGTTGGGCTTAGGCCTTAGTTTAGGCTTGGGCTTTTGTTAAGAACACTAATAAGAAGAACTTTAAGTGTTGTGGTCCTTGACCATTCCTCCTATTGATGGAATCCATGGTCATCTCTTTATGGATCTGGGTCGTATCAAATAAGACGTAATAAGTCCCGGACCGAGGGGAACCAAAACTGGAAAACTTGTTTTTCCAAAAATAGAACGTCCAGGCTTTTCTTCCTTATATATTTTTTCGTGTTTTCTTTTTGGACGTGCCTTCTTGAATGGATACAAATGACATATGAAAGTACTTGTGTAAGTGTTTTCAGAACTTTTCAGCACAATATGAACTCATAATAAAATTGCTGAAAGTAGGGAAAAATTTGATAAATCTGGAAAGAGGAACGCCTTAAAGTGTAAGAAGTTTCTAGAAAATTTCCAAAAGAATTTCTTGTTGAAATCTTATGGAAGAATCCCAACAGATTTTGGGATGAAGCGCGACAAATTTTAGCATAAACGGACGAGTATTCAGTTAGAAAGTGATCAAACAGTTTCACACAAAAACAAAACTTTCTTTCATTCGTGGCAATGATGAATAAAAAATTCATTGCAAATCTTGTGGAACGAATTTGAGGCTCAAATCTCAGCCACAACTCAACAAACACAATAAGGAATGTCTAGTAAAAATTTCAAATCAAAACACCCAAGGAATAAGGCGTAATAACTCTCAGACCAAGAGCAAACAAAATTGGAAAACTTGTTTTTCCGAAAACAGAACGTTCTAGTTTTTCTTCCTTATATCTTTTTCTGTGTTTTCATTTTGAACGTGTCTCCCTGTCTGGATACAAACGACATATGAAAGTACTTGTGTAAGTGTTTTCAGAACTTTTCAGCGAAATATGAACTCAAAATAAAAATGCAGAAACTACGAAATTTTTTTGCAAATATGGAAAGAGAAGACCTTGCAGTGCAAGAAGTTTCAGGAACATTTTCCAAAAATAATTTCTTGTTGAAATCTTATGGAAGACTCCCAACAAAATTTGGGATGAAACGCGGAAAATTTCAGCTCAATCAGACAAATATTCAGTTAGAAAATGATAAAAAAATTTCAAACAGAAACAAACCTTCCTTTCTGTCGTGGCAATGATGAATAAAAAAAATCATTGCAAATATTGTGGAAGGCATTTCAAGCTCAAATGTCAGCCACACCTCAATACACACAATAAGTAATGTCTGGTAAAAACATCAAATCACAACACCCAATGAATAAGGCGTAATAAGTCTCGGACCGAGAGTAAACAAAACTGGAAAACTTGTTTTTCAGAAAACAAAACATCCTGGCTTTTCCTCCTTATATCTTATTCTATGTTTTCATTTTGGACGTACCTCCTTGAATGGATACAAAAGACGTGTGAAAGTACTTGTGTAAGTGTTTTCGAAACTCTTCAGCACAATATGAACTCAGAATAAAATTGTAGAAACATGGCAAAAATTTCGCAAATCTGGAAAGAGGAGCGCCTTGGACTGCAAGAAGTTTCTGGAACATTTTCCAAAAATAATTTCTTTTTGAAATCTTATGGAAGAATCCCAATAGAATTTGGGACGAAACGCGACAAAAATCAGCTCAAATGGACGAGTATTCAATAAGAAAATGATCAAACAAATTCACACAGAAACTAACCTTCCTTTCAGTTGTGGCAATGATGAAAAAAAAATTCATTGCAAATTTTGTGGAACGAATTTGAGGCTTAAATCTCAACCACAACTCAATACACACAGTAAGGAATGTCTGGTAAAAATTTCAAATAAAAAAACCAAGGAATAAGGCATAATAAGTCCCGTTCCAAGAGAAAACAAAATAAGTTTCCGAAAACAGAATGTCCTGGCTTTTCTTCCTTATATCTTTTTCTGTGTTTTCTTTTTGGACGTGCCTCCTTGACTGGATACAAACGACATATGAAAGTACTTGTGTAAGTGTTTTTGGAACTTTTCAGCGCAATATGAAATCACAATAAAATTGCATAAACTAGGGGAAAATTTTGCAAATCTGGAAAGAGGAGCGCCTTTGAGTGCAAGAAGTTTATCGAACATTTTCCAAAAAGAATTCTTGGTTAAATCTTATGGAAGAACCCCAACAGAATTTGGGACGAAACGCGAAAAATTTCAGCTCAAACGGGCGAATATTCAATTAGAAATTCATAAAAAGTATTACACAGAAACGAACCTTCCTTTTAGTCGTGGCAATGATGAATAAAAATTCATTGCAAATCTTGTGGAACGAATTTGAGGCTCACACCTTAGCCACAACTCAATACACACAATAAGGAATGTCTTCTAAAAATATCAAATCAAAACACCTAAGGAATAAGGTGTAATAAGTCTCAGACCGAGACCAAACAAAACTAGAAAACTTGTTTTCCGAAATAGAACGTTCTGCATTTTCTTCCATATATATTTTTCTTTGTTTTCTTTTTGGACGTGCCTCCTTGACTGGATACAAACAACATATGAAAGTACTTGTGTAAGTGTTTTCTTAACTTTTCAGCGCAATATGAACTCAAAATAAAATTTCAGAAACTAGGATAAAATTTTGTAAATTTGGAAAGAGGAGCGCCTTGGAGTGCAAGAAGTTTTAGGAACTTTTTCTAAAAAGAATTCTTGTTGAAATCTTATGGAAGAATTTTATCAAAATTTAGGACAAAACGTGACAAATTTAAGATCAAATGGACGAGTATTCAGTTAGAAAATGATCAAATAGTTTCACACAAAAATAAAACTTTCTTTCATTCGTGGCAATGATGAATAAAAAATTCATTACAAATCTTGTGGAACAAATTTGAGGCTCAACCCTCAGCTACAACTTAATACACACAATAAGGAATGTCTGGTAAAAATATCAAATCAAAACACCCAAGGAATAAGGCGTAATAAGTCTCGGACCAAGAGTAAACAAAAATGGAAAACTTATTTTTCGATAACAAAACATCCTTGCTTTCCTTCCTTATATATTTTTCTGTGTTTTCTTTTTGGACGTCCCTCCTTGACTGGATACAAACGACATAAGAAAGTACTTGTGTAATTGTTTTCTTAACTTTTCAGCGCAATATGAACACAAAATAAAATTGTTGAAACTAGGGCAAAATTTCGCAACTGGAAAGAGGAATGCCTTGGAGTGCAAGAACTCATTTTCCAAAAATAATTTCTTGTTGAAATCTTATGAAAGAATTTGAATAGAATTTGGGACAAAACGCGGCAAATTTCAGCAGAAATTTACATGTATTCAGTTTGAAAATGATCAAATAGTTTCACACAGAATCGAACCTTCCTTTCAGTTGTGGCAATGATGAATAAAATATTCATTGAAAATCTCGTGGAGTGAATTTGAGGCTCAAATCTCAGCCACAACTCAATAAACACAATAAGGAATGTCTGGTAAACATTTCAAATCAAAACACCCAAGGAATAAGGCGTAATAACTCTCGGACCAATAGCAAACAAAACTGGAATACTTGTTTTCTCGAAAACAGAACGTCCTGGCTTTTTCTTCCTTATATCTTTTTCTGTGTTTTCTTTTTGGACGTGCCTCCTTGACTGAATACAAACGACATATGAAAGTACTTGAGTTAGTGTTTTCAGAACTTTTCAGCGCAATATGAAATCACAATAAAATTGCATAAACTAGGGTAAAATTCCGCAAATATGGAAAGAAGAGCGCCTTTGAGAGCAAGAGGTTTCGAGAACATTTTACAAAAATTATTCTTGGTTAAATCTTATGGAAGAACCACAACAGAATTTGGGACGAAGCGCGAAAAATTTCAGCTCAAACGAACGAGTATTCAATTAGAAAATGATAAAAAAGTTTAGTAGAGAAACAAACCTTCCTTTTAGTTGTGGTAATGATGAATAAAAAATTCATTGCAAATCTTGTGGAACGAATTTGAGGCTCACACCTCAGCCACAACTCAATACTCACAATAAGGAATGTCTGGTAAAAATATCAAATCAAAACACCAAGGAAGAAGGTTTAATAAGTCCCAGACCGAGAGCAAACAAAACTAGAAAACTTGTTTTCCGAAATAGAATGTTCTGCATTTTCTTCCATATATCTTTGTCTTTGTGTTCTTTTTGGACATGCCTCCTTGACTGGATACAAACAACATATGAAAGTACTTGTGTAAGTGTTTTCTTAACTTTTCAACGCAATATTAACTCTTTATAAAATTTCAAAACTAGGGAAAATTTTTGTAAATTTGGAAAGAGGTGCGCCTTGGAGTGCAAGAAGTTTCTGGAAAATTTTCCAAAAAGAATTCTGGTTGAAATCTTATGGAAGAATCTCATCAAAATTTGGGACGAAACACGACAAATTTAAGCTCAAATGGACGAGTATTCAGTTAGAAAATGATCAAATAGTTTCACATAGAAAAAAACCTTCCTTTCGATCATGGCAATGATGAATACAAAATTCATTGCAAATCTTGTGGAACGAATTTGAGGCTCAAACCTTAGCCACAACTTAATACACACAATAAAGAATGTCTGGTAAAAATATCAAATCAAAACACCAAAGGAATAACGCGTAATAAGTCCTGGACCGAGGGGAAACAAAACTGGAAAACTTGTTTTTCCGAAAATAGAACGTCCTGGCTTTTCTTCCTTATATATTTTTCCGTGTTCTCTTTTTGGACGTGCCTCCTTGACTGGATACAAAAGACATATGAAAGAACTTGTGTAACTGTTTTTGGAACTTTACAGCGCAATATGAACTCAGAATAAAATTGTTGAAACTAGGGCAAAATTTCACAAATCTGGAAAGAGGAACGGCTTGGAGTGCAAGAGGTTTATAGAACATTTCCAAAATGAATTTCTTGTTGAAATCTTATGGAAGAATCCCAACTTATTTTGGGACAAAGCGCGACAAATTTCAGCTAAAAATGACGAGTATTCAGTTAGAAAGTGATCAAACAGTTTCACACAAAAACAAAATTTCTTTGATTCGTTGCAATGTTGAATAAAAAATTCGTGGCAAATCTTGTGGAATGAATTTGAGGTTAAAATCTGAGCCACAACTCAATACACACAATAAGGAATGTTTGGTAAAAATTTCAAATCCAAACACCCAAGGAATAAGGCGTAATAACTCTCGAACAGATAGGAAACAAAACTGGAAAACTTGTTTTGACGAAAACATAACGTTCTGGCTTTTCTTCCTTTTATCTTTTTTTGTGTTTTCTTTTTGAACATGCCTACTTGACTGCATACAACCGACATATGAAAGTACTGGTGTAAGTGTTTTCAGAACTTTTCAGCACAATATGAACTAAGAATAAAATTATTGAAACTAGGGCAAAATTTAGCAAATATGGAAAGAGGAAAGGCTTGGAGTGCAAGAAGTTTCTAGAACATTTCCAAAAAGAATTTCTTTTTGAAATCTTATGGAAAAATCCCAACAATTTTTGGGACGAAGCGCGACAAATTTAAGGAGTATTCAATTAGACAGTGATCAAACAATTTCACACAAAAACGAAACTTTCTTTCATTCGTGGCAATGATGAATAAAAAATTCGTGGCAAATCTTTTGGAACGTATGTGAGCCTAAAATCTCAGCCACAACTCAATACACACAATAAGAAATGTCTGGTAAAAAATTCAAATCAAAACACCCAAGGAATAAGGCGTAATAACAATCAGACCGATAACAAACAAAACTGGAAAACTTGTTTTTTCGAAAACAGAACGTTCTGGCTTTTCTCCCCTTATATCTTTTTTCTGTGTTTTCATTTTGAACGTGCCTCCTTGTCATGATACAAATGACATATGAAAGTACTTGTGTAAGTGTCAGAACTTTTCAGCGCAATATGAACTCAGAATAAAAATGCAGAAACTACGAAAAAATGTTGTAAATCTGGAAAGAGAAGAGCCTTGGAGTGAAAGAAGTTTCAGGAACATTTTCCAAAAAGAAATTCTTGTTGAAATCTTATGGAAGACTCCCAAAAGAATTTGGAACGAAACGCGACAAGTTTCAGTTCAATCGGACGAATATTCAGTAAGAAAATGATAAAAAAGTTTTACACAGAAACAAACCTTCCTTTCAGTCGTGGCGATGATGAATAAAAAAATCATTGCAAATATTGTGGAAGGCATTTCAAGCTTAAATGTCAGCCACAACTCAATACACACAATACGAAATGTTTGGAGAAAACTTCAAATCAAAACACCCAATGAATAAGACGTAATAAGTCCCAGACCGAGAGTAAACAAAACAGGAAAACTTATTTTTCAGAAAACAAAATGTCTTGGCTTTTCTTCCTTATATCTTTTTCTGTGTTTTCATTTTGGACGTACCTCCTTGAATGTATACAAACGAAGTATGAAAGTACTTTTGTAAGTGTTTTTGAAACTTTTCAGCACAATATGAACTCAGAATAAAATTGCAGAAACAAGGCGAAAATTTCGCAAATCTGGAAAGAGGAGCGCCTTGGAGTGCAAAAATTTCTGGAACATTTTACAAAAGAATTTCTTGTTGAAATCTTATGGAAGAATCCCAATAGAATTTGGGACGAAACGCAACAAATTTCAACTCAAATGGACGACTATACAGTGAGAAAATGGTCAAACAGTTTCATACAGAAACGAATCTTCCTTTCAGTCGTGGCAATGATGAATAAAAAATTAATTGCAAATTTTGTGGAACGAATTTTAGGCTCAAATCTCAGCCACAACTCAATACACACAATAAGGAATGTCTGGTAAAAATTTCAAATCAAAACACCAAGGAATAAGGCATAATAAGTCCCGCTCCGATAACAAACAAAACTGGAAAACTTGTTTTTCCGAAAACAGAACGTCCTTGCTTTTCTTCCTTATATATTTTTCTGTGCTTTCTTTTTGGACGTGCTTCCTTGACTGGATACAAACGGCATATGAAAGTACTTGTGTAAGTGTTTCCGAAAGTTTTTAATGCAATATGAATCACAATAAAATTGCATAAACCAGGGAAAAAATTTCGCAAATATGGAAAGAGGAGCGCCTTTGAGTGCAAGAATTTTCTAGATCATTTTCCAAAAAGAATTCTTGGTTAAATCGTATGGAAGAACCCCAAAAGAATTTGGGACGAAATGCGAAAAATTTCAGCTCAAACGGACGAGTATTCAATTATAAAATGATAAAAAAGTTTAGTAGAGAAACGAACCTTCCTTTTAGTCGTGGCAATGATGAATAAAAAATTTATTGCAAATCTCGTGGAACGAATTTGAGGCTCACACCTCAGCCAAAACTCAATACACACAATAAGGAATGTCTGGTAAAAATATCAAATCAAAACACCCAAGGAAGAAGGTGTAATAAGTCCTAGACCGAGAGCAAACAAAACTAGAAAACTTGTTTTCCGAAATAGAACGTTCTGCATTTTCTTCCATATATCTTTGTCTTTGTGTTCTTTTTGGACGTGCCTCCTTGACTGGATACAAACAACATATGAAAGTACTTGTGTAAGTGTTTTCTTAACTTTTCAGCGCAATATTAACTCATTATAAAATTTCAAAAACTAGGGAAAAATTTTGTAAATTTGGAAAGAGGAGCGCCTTGGAGTGCAAGAACTTTTAGGAAAATTTTCCAAAAAGAATTCCTGTTGAAATCTTATGGAAGAATCTCATCAAAATTTGGGACGAAACGCGACAAATTTAAGCTCAAATGGACGAGTATTCAGTTAGAAAATGATCAAATAGTTTCACATAGAAAAGAACTTTCCTTTCAATCATGGCAATGATGAATACAAAATTCATTGCAAATCTTGTGGAACGAATTTGAGGCTCAAACCTCAGCCACAACTTAATACAAACAATAAGGAATTTCTGGTAAAAATATCAAATCAAAACACCCTAGGAATAAGGCGTAATAAGTCCCAGACCAAGAGTAAACAAAACTGGAAAACTTGTTTTCCGAAAATAAAACATCCTTGCTTTTCTTCCTTATATATTTTTTTTGTTTTCTTTTTGGACTTGCCTCCTTGATTGGATACAAAAGACATATGAAAGAACTTGTGTAACTGTTTTTGGAACTTTACAGCGCAATATGAACTCAAAATAAAATTGCTGAAACTAGGGCAAAATTTCGCAAATCTGGAGATAGGAACGCCTTGGAGTGCAATAAGTTTCTAGAACATTTCCAAAAATAATTTCTTGATGAAATCTTATGGAAGAATACCAACAGAATTTGGGACGAAGCGCGACAAATTTCAGCTCAAAAGAACGAGTATCCAGTTAGAAAGTGATCAAACAGTTTCACACAAAAACGAAACTTTCTTTCATTTGTGACAATGATGAATAAAAAATTCATTGCAAATTTTGTTGAACGAATTTGAGGCTGAAATCTTAGCCACAACTCAATACACACAATAAGGAATGTGTGGTAAAAATTTCAAATCAAAACACCCAAGGAATAAGGCGTAATAACTCTCAGACCGATAGCAAACAAAACTGGAAAACTTGTTTTTTCGAAAATAGAACGTTCTGGCTTTTCTGCCTTATATCTTTTTCTGTGTTTTCATTTTGAACATGCATCCTTCACTGGATACAAACGACATATGAAAGTACTTGTGTAAGTGTTTTCGGAACTTATGAGCGCAATATGAACTCAGAATAAAAATGAAGAAACTACGGAAGAATTTTGCAAATCTGGAAAGAGAAGAGCCTTGGAGTGCAAGAAGTTTCAGGAACATTTTGCAAAATGAATTTCTTGTTGGAAGATTCCTAAAAGAATTTGGGACAAAACACGACAAATTTCAGCTCAATCGGACGAGTATTCAGTTAGAAAATGATCAAAAAGTTTGAGAGAGAAACAAACCTTCTTTTCAGTCGTGACAATGAGTAATAAAAAAATCATTGCAAAAATAATTTCTTATGGAAGAACCCCATAAGAATTTAGGACGAAACGCGACAAATTTCAGATCAAACGGACGAGTATTCAATTAGAACATCATCAAACAGTTTCACACAGAAACGAACCTTCCTTTCAGTCCAGGCAATGATGAATAAAAAATTCATTGCAAATCTTTTGGAACGAATTTGAGTCTCAAATATCAGCCACAAATGAATACACACAATTATGCAATGTCTGGTAAATATTTCAAATCAAAACACTCAAGGAATAAGGCGTAATAAGTCCCGGACTGAGAGCAAACAAAACTGGAAAACTTGTTTTTCCGAAAATAGAACGTCTTGAATTTTCTTCCTTATATCTTTTTCTGTGTTTTCTTTTTGGACATGCCTCCTTGACTGGATACAAACGACATATGAAAGTATGTGTGCAAGTATTTTCAGAACTTTTTAGCGCAATGTGAACTCAGAATAAAATTGGAGAAACTAGGGAAAAATTTTGTAAATCAGGAAAGAGGAGCGCCTTGTAGTGCAAGAAGTTTATGGAACATTTTCTAAAAATAATTTCTTGTTGAAATCTTATGGAAAAATCCCAACAAAATTTGGGACAAAACGCGACAAATTTCTGCTCAAATGGATGAGTATTCAATTAGAAAATGATCAAATAGTTTCACACAAAAACAAATCTTTCTTTCAGTCGAGGCAATGATGAATAAAAAATACATTGCAAGTCTTGTGAAACGAATTTCAGGCTCAAATCTCAGTCACAACTCAATACACTCAATCAGGGGAATGTATGGTATAAATTTCAAATCAAAACACACAAGGAATAAGGCCTAATAAGTCCCAGACCGAGAGCAAACAAAACTGGAAAACTTGTTCTTTCCAAAATCAAAACGTCCTGGCACCTTTACTGGATACTAACGACATTAGAAATTACTTGTGTAAGTGTTTTTAGATCTTTTCAGCGCAATATGAACTCATAATAAAATTGCAAAAAATAGGGCAAAACTTTGCAAATCTGGAAAGAGGATCGATCACCTTGGGGTGCAAGAAGTTTATCGAACATTTTCTAAAAAGAATTTATTGATGAAATCTCATGGATGAATCCCAATAGAATTTGAGATGAAATAAGATCGTCATGACTTTTCTTCCTTATATCTTTTTTTGTGTTTTTTTTGGACATGCCTCCTTGACTGGATACGTACGACATATGAAAGTAGTTGTCTAAGTGTTTTTGGAACTTTTCAGCGCAATATGAACTTAGAATAAAATTTTAGAAACTAGGGAAAAGTTTCGCAAATCTGGAAAGAGGAGCGCCTTGCAGTGCAAGAATTTTATGGAACATTTTCCAAAAAGAATTTCTAGTTGAAACCTTATGGAAGAATCCCAACAGAATTTGGGACGAAACGAGACAAATTTCAGATCAAACGAACTAGTATTCAGTTAGAAAATGATCAAACAGTTTTGTTAGAATGTATGACTTTAAACTAGAGGCGGGGTGAATTGTTTAAAGGAGGTTTTCGCAAACTTTTTAAGCTAGAATGAAATTATTTGCAAGAAACCAGATTAGGAATTCAGTTAGCCAAGAAACAAAGCTCAAAACAGTAAAGCACCAGAAAACAATCGGTTGTTTCGTAGAAACAATCGGTTGTTTATACCAGTAAAAATAACAACAACTGAATTCAAAGAGTTTAAGGAAGAAAGAGATGCACAAACAGTTTATACTGGTTCACTCTTAAACCAAGAGCTACATGCAGTTTCCAAGAAACCACTAGGGAATCCACTAAGATTACATACACACACCACCAAAGAAGTGACCTTGATCCCCTCAAGAAACACACTTCCTTTGCCTACACACACCAAGAATGT
>Ga0123341_1004231_pt1 | contig 12550 bp, 3 predicted proteins | sample Turbeapinknodule_FD_89959 | JGI IMG/M metagenome (GOLD analysis project Ga0123341, IMG submission 89959) | Root nodule microbial communities of legume samples collected from Mexico - Turtle bean Mexico pink nodule | ecosystem: Host-associated > Plants > Roots > Nodule | place: Mexico: Nepantla... | reverse complement strand
GATGACATCCAATCCTGCAAGTAGATTCATTTAAGAGCTAAGCACTTCATTGGTCATAAAGATAAATTAAAATTCATATAATGTAATCAAGTATTTCAACATTCCCACTACTGATTTGTGTCATCACAACCATAGTTTAAAACACAATATGGTTAAATGTAAGTCAAAACTAGATATTGGAACCTGAAGGTACAAGACAAAATTCATCTTTTTGATTAGTTACTTGTAGCAAAATAGATAGGTAACACTCCTCAGGAAAGTCTCCTAATATATAGGAACAAGTTGAGTAGATATGACTCGATAAAATCTTCAGTTTAGTCCTGTACAATAATTCTCTGAACAGGCCTTTACTAGCAGTCCCAACATACCCTTAGTGTGCTGCCCTAGTAGTGGAGTTTCTCCGTGTTCTTCACACTACCACCACTTGTCATAGATGCTTGCATCCAATGATATTTCAAACACGAATTTATACACACATAAATTCTCAGAAATGATAAAAGTCACTCAGAATGAATAACATTCATAATTAACAATAAAATGTGATAGGTGTCTTTAACAAAACAAGTAAAACACCAACAAAAGTCAAATACAAGTTTCCTAGATTGGAATAATCAGTCATCATTTCCTAAATTCAAGTTCTCTTTATCATTTTCACCATTATTACATCTATAGATTTCAGTTTTTGAATTGAGCTCAAATCAATGCCTGTACTAATTATTAATTTTTTTTATAAAGTCAAGGACTTTAGAGAACTAAATTGAAGGTATTATTGTCTAAAGCAGATACAAAGCTTCAAGAAATGTCCTATTTTCAAACTTTAGAATCTGCAGTACTCAAAGTAACATTGTCATTAGCATTACCTTCGAGAACTGTTCCAAAGACAATGTTCTTGTTATTGAGCTGGGGGGCAAGGCCCGGGTCCAGTGGTGAAATTGTCCTAATTATCTTGTGAAATTGCACTAGAATAGTAAAAATCTCATTTATAGAACACAAAATAATTCCTTAGATCTTTATCTTCCCTCTAGCAAGGTAGATATTCTCTTCATAGGGACCAACAACAATCTAAAAGGAAATCCTTGCATAGTACATTCATATGAAGGAATTCATTCTGATAGAATAGATCACTAATTATAAAAAGATTCGAAAAGCACAAATACTTCTCCAATTCTTTGAAGCTACTTTTCATAAAATTTGTGACATATTAGTCATTCTTCTCTTCAAAATGTCCAAAGAAGAATCATCTAGTGGTACTACACATATATTCGAGTATTGACATTAAATTGATGACTCTCTCGTCTATCTAGACCAAATATATATGTAATAAGATGTTAGGTTTAGAAGGATTTCAAAAAATTCACAAAAGTTAGTTCAAAATGAGATATAGATAAATTATCTACTTACTAGTGTGTACTACTTCAAAAAGTTCTCTAAAACACTTTTGTAAAACTTATGCAAGGATAGATGGGACAAGTAATATAAGCATGTAATACAGAGTATAATGAAAATTTGTTTTATGTTGATTCACTTGACCTAAGCTACATTTAGTAATAAGAACATAGTGCGGTGAGTACAATATTAATTATACACATCCCTTTTTCTTAAGCAAAAATTCATACTTAACCTTGTCCTAGAAGGGTACAAAAGAATAGAGAATGAACTTGAGAGAGTAAATTTTCCTATCTTAGGATCTCATATTTATAATAACTTTGTAGATTTCAAACACAATGTATGAGAGGGAAGAGAAGAGAAAAAGAAAGATCATATCTAGGAATTGCCCAAAGCACACAACAACTTTTCAATACATTCTATTTAAGACAACTTATTCTAACAAATGGAAAAGAAGATAGAATTTATGGAGGGTGGATGATGCTGAACGAAGAGTAAATATAAAGAATAAAAAATAAGAGGACTTACATTGGAACTAGAGGTGGTTGCTCACACAGAGGTGGGACAGCAATGCCCCAGCGCTGGAACCAAAGGAAGTTGTAGACGAATGGAGTCTGTGAACCCTAGGAGGCCTTGGGTGGGGTGCTTGAGCCTGAGAAAAAATTATAGTGTGTTTGGATGAGGCATTTTAAGAGGGTAATTCATTTTTTTAAAGAATTTGAAATGCTTATATGACAAATCTGTTGTTTAGGTAAGAAATTTTGAAAGAAATTGAAATTCTATAATTTCCTTAAAGCGATTGAATTATTTAAAATTAAAGAATTTCAAATTCCACCAAAAAGTAAGAATTTGAAATTCCTAATATTCTCAAATTCATATTTTTTGGTATTTGTAGATTGGGTCGACCTAGGCTTGGGTTGATTCCACTCAAAATAGGCATGGGTAGACTTGGCTCGACCTAATTGAACATGGGTCAACCTCAACTCGGATGAACGTGGACCCTCCTCGACTCAAGTGAATGCGGGTTTGCCCTAACTCAGCTCAACATTTGCCTAGGTCAACTTGGATTGACTGAACTTGCCCAGGCTGACTTAACTCAATTGGGCCTAGACAGACTCAGCTTAACCTGGTCTTGATCGGGCTAGGCACTACATGGTCTTGATCAGACTAGGATCAACTTAAGCCAAGCCTAACTTGGCTAAACGTGGGTTGGCCTCAACTTGAATGAACATGGACACACCCTGACTCGACTAAATGCGGGCTTGTCCCGACTTGGCTTAAACTGGGTTTGGGTTGACTCAGCTTGACCAGGGTTCGGGCCTACTCGACTTGGGCCTAGACTGAGTCAAAATGGGTGGACTCTAACTTTGGCTGACTCGACCTAATCTTGCATGAGCTTGACACGCTATTTTACTTGGTTCTGACTTGATTTAACATTGCTTAACTTGAAAATAATTCGTTTAATGTAAATTGAGAAAAAGTTTTGCAAATATAAAATGAAAAAATCTTGAAGAACTTTGGAAAAAAAAACATCAATCACGATCTACTACATAATATTATCAATATTGATATTTTTTAATTTTTAACAATTATTTTATATTTAAATAATTTTTTGAATTTGGTGATAATTGGAATACTTTATCCAAATAAGAAAATTTAAATTCACTAAATTTAAATTGCCTCATCCAAACAAAACATTTGAAAAATGAAACAATTTGAAATGATATCAATTCAAATTCAATATATTTGAATGTCTTAAAAATTGTGAAATTCCCTATTCAAACACAAGGTTAAGGTTTTCTTTACCTCGGATTGAACTGAGATGGAGCTTCTTCATTCTTATGAAGACCAAAGCCATACGGTTCACAATTTCTGCCATGGCCACTCCAAGCCACCACTCTGCCCAACACGACCGCTATAAGCCGCCATGCAAAACCCGATTTTCCACTGTCATGTGGTGGTGGCCAGCAAAATGTCCGCACCAAAATCGTCCATGATCATTTTTTGATAACACTGCTAAAAATCATCACCAGACACTGAAAAACTTGTACAAAAGATAAAGATGATGACTGCTTACCTTAAGATTTTGATAAATACACGAGACCCAAAATGTATAGTGTTACCTGAAACTCTAAACAAAAGCCCAGGGCATACAAGGATTTCCTTTCCAGTGCAGGTGTCTCTCAAAGGATTTTAACTAAGAGCACAGTTGCGTTGCTCTTGACTGCTGGAACAAATTTCAGAAAATTGAACTGACCCAGTAAAAAGCACAGACCTGCAAAATTCAGATTTGAATATCAGCCAATATAAATTCCATGATAATTGACAGACTCAGTTGATAGTTAACATCGTTAATTATTTTACTGCAAACAGTTTCTTTGTTGTGTAAAAAATCCAATTTTCAAGATCATATAGCATACTAATTATGCTACAATATTTAGTTCAGAAGGGAAACTAAAGAAGCTGAGCAAAACTAAAAGCCTTGTGAATGTATTCTCTTAATACTGTCAACAAACTTATACCAAGAAGAGGGATTTTGTTCATATAAAGTACAATATGAAAGAGAGTAACCAAAAAAAAGAGTTCAGAAGGGATGAAGTATACTAAAATATGAGAATCAAATTTTCAAGAAACCAAAATAATGATACTGGAGGAATGTAATACAAACCGTATATGAATATCACATCTGGATGAGTAACAGAACTGTTGGTTCAGCCACATCAACACATTCTGGAAAAGAAAAAGCATAATGCGATCAACCAAAATTTCTTCTCATTTTGTACCTCAAATGAATTATTTTTCTCCTAGCAATAATCAATAACTCATTCAATCTTTTGGTTCCTCCATATGAATTAAAAGAAACCAGTCCCCTGGCTTGTATGTCCCTCAAAAGTTTTTCACTTTGAGTATGATAATTTCCAGCACAGAGAGAATCAATAAGAACAATGTACATAGAGGTATTAGGCCAAAGATTTCTTTGTTTCATCTCTTCATAAAGTTTAAAAGCGGCTTCAATATCTCCATTAGCACAAAGGCCAGATATAAGAACATTATACGCAACAACATCAAGCTTCAAATGACAATGTTCCATCGTGCTCCTCAATTCTAAAGCTTTTGCAACATTAGCTTCTTTGCAATAGACGTGCATTAATGTAGTGAAAGTAGCAACAGTTGGAATGACTTGCATCTCAAGCATCAAATCAAGAACCCAAATAGCATTTTCTGTTTTCTTTGAATGTGCAAGCCCTCTAACAGTAGCACTCATTGCAACATAGTGGGAGCTGACACCATGTGTTTTCATTTCATCTTGAACTTTCAATGCTCCTTTTATGTTCCCAAGTCTACACATACCATTGATTAAAGTAATATATTGTTTACTCGTAGGAACAGAACCACTTTCCAACAAGGCTTGCAAAACATGATGAGCTTTATCAAAATCACTAGTTCTAATGAGTCCATTAAAAAGGGCATTGTATGTATCTACATTAGGAATTATTGTAAACTGATTCATGTGATTTAACAGATCATAGGCCATTTTCATCTCATTCCTTTCACAGAACTTGGACATAAGAATGTTAAATGTAGAGCAATCCGTTATGAAACCTTTAAGTGTTATCCATCTTAAAATTTTAATAGCAACATCAAATGATTTGGACCTACAATATCCAAGAATAAGAGAGTTCCATGAATACTTATCTGGTAGAAAACCGTTTCTGATCATGTCTTTGTATAACATTAAACATCTTGTCATTGCATTCCTCTTTGCATGTGCATGTAGAAGGATGTTGTAAGTAGCCAAATTGAAGCATACATTTTTACTCTTCATTGTTGAAAGAATATCATTGACCTCCGACGTTCTCCCTCTCCTTAAGTATTGATCTATAATCACATTGAATGCTATAGTATCAGGCTCCACTCCTTTGCTTAGCATTTCTTCAAAAATAAACAAAGCTGCTCTTGAATGTCCATGCTTAAGAAGACCATAGACTAAGCTGGTGTACACGGCAGGATTTGGAGATAATAATCTTTTTTCAATTGCCTTTCCTGACAAAAGGAGTGCTGCAACTATTTTACCCTTCTTGCATAGCCCCGTAATAAGATTAGTGTATGTAAAATTGTCAGGCAGAAAATCATTTGTAACCATCTCATCAATAAGGGCAACTGCATCGGATAAATTTCCTGATCTACAAGTAGAAGTAAGCATTGTGTTGAAGATAACATTATCGACAGCATTAGGAACAGAACAAAATCTATGGAAAAGCTTCCAGGCTTCATTAATATGTCCACTTATGCAAAGTGCTTTCAATAAACTCCCATACGTGAATTGACTGGGCAAATGACCTAACCAATTCATTTTATCAAACATATAAAAAGCTTTTAACGCATCACCAGAATTTCCGTAACTATTTATAACACAATCAAAAGTAATAGAGTTAGGATCAAGACCAATTCTGTTCATGTGTTCCATAAAATACTCAGCCTCTTCAAGTCTTCCACATCTACAGAAAGCGGCAATCAACACATTACATGTAAAGTGATCAGCAGCATAACCACTATGATTCATAATTGCATAAGCATTTAATGCCTCTTTTAAGTATCCCATTTTGCAATAATTGTATATTAATGTTGAATACAAAATGCTATTTGGCACAAGTCCAGTCTTATACATCTTACACATAATCTCCTTTGCATTATTTATCTTCCCCACCCTGAAAAATCCATTTATGAGCACCGAAAATGTAACAACATCAGGACTAACAGAATTTTTTAACATATCATCCAACAATTGCACAGCTTCTTCAAGCCTGCCATTCTTGCACAATCCATCAATCATTGCTGAGTAACTAATGTGACCAACTCCCACCCCATCCATCCTCATTCTCTCAAGAATACTAGAAACCAATCCAAATTCAGCATGCTTGGATAGCCCATTCAAAAGAGCTCCATATGTAACTTCATTAGGTCTTAAACCACATGATACCATAACATCCATCAGTCTCAATGCCTCCCCATTGTTGCCTGTCCTACAGTGCCCAGCAATCAAAGTATTGTAAGTGACAATGTTGGGTAACAAATTAAATGATGACATCTCATCAAAAACTTTTGCAGCAACTGCAATTTTCCCCTCCTTAACAAATCCATTAATAAGAGAATTATAAGTTATCTCATTAGGATACACCATATTTCTTCTCATCCTTTTCAACAGTAAATAACCTTTTGCACTCCTGCCTTCCTTGCACAAATTCCCTATCAAAACATTATATGTACAAACATCTGCCGCAATACCCTTAGATGTCATGGAGTCAATCAACTTAGATGCTGCTTTGTACCTTCCTTTCTTGCAATACCAATTAAGCAAGGTATTGTATGTGGCGGCAGTCGGATAAACACCACTTTCTTCCATTTTCCTCAAGAGAAAGCCAGCACTTTTAAACTTCCCCCGTTGGCACAATGCATTCAACAATATGTTGAATGTAGCAACATTAGGACAAATCCCTTTGGTAAGCATCTCTTTGAAAAAGGACCAAAACATATCAACTTTCTGCTCCTTTACAAGGGAACCTAACACCATGTTACAAGTATATACAGACGGCTTCAGTCCCCGAAACCCCATTAAGTAGAAAGTCTGCACAGCATCTCCAACCATCTTGTCCCTTAAACAAACCCTAATCAGGAGGTCAAAAACAGCTGGGTTTGAGTTGCAAATGGGGTATGTCTCCATCAAAGCACAAAAGACAGAGTTCAAACCAATAGGCAGTTGTAGCATATGCTTTAAGGTTGTTTTGGCAAAGTTGTACATTCTAGCTCTAACAAGTATGTGGGTAGTAGTGCAGATAATATGAGTAACATGTTTGAGCTCTAAATTGCGTTGCTTTATGACCCAATTGAGAAATTTCAGAGCCAACCTTCCATGAACAGGCCTAAGGGAAGACAATCTATATTTCATACAGTTCAGTGACTCCCAACGGTGTACTGTGAGAAAAGTGTATATACTCTTTTCCATATCCAGAACCATCCAATGATTCGAAAGGTACAAACTTTATACTGAAAATCAGAAACAGAGAGGGAAGGACATCGTGGGTTTAGAGATGGAGAGTAACAAGTAAAAGCAAGAAGTTAGAAGGAACAAGGGTTTACCTTGAATCACAATAAAACGAAATATTGAAGGATGACTACCGTCTTCCATATTATTCCAGGATTGAAAGTGGTAAGAGATGACCCGTTAAAGACCCGACCCAGAAGTGAGCTTTGAACTGTTGTAACCCAAATAAATGATAATTTTATCCAGCTCCGCGCAAAAGTCTGGAAATAATTCAACCGCCACCACCCCGCGACCTAACCGCAAATCACCGCCGTTCAGAGAAGACGCGCCACCTCCGCGCATTACACAGAATTTATTTCATTTAATATTCCCCAAACCGTTTTGGATTAAAACGAAAACCCTGTTAAATTCGTCAGTTCAAAATGACTCGCGAATTTGACCGACTTTACTGGGTTCATTCCGAGTCTACCGAGTTTATTCAAAACCTAATCTACTACCGAGTTAACTCGGTAAGAATATGTGAAGACGGACGAGTCAACGCGAGTTTGACAACATAGTAAGAGCATTTTTCATTTTCTTCTAACGTTTTTTTAAAATTACTTATATTATATTAAAAAAAAGGGGCCGTTGTTTAAGTCTTCAAGAGGAATTATTAAGGTCAAATGTGTGAGATATGAGGTGAATTATTACTCTTGTTGAAGAATAGTAGCGTCTAGGATACAAATGATAATGAAAATTATACAAAGACAATAACCACCTGGAAGATAAATATAGAAAGAAAAATAAAAAAAAATCACACACTTAGATAAGGTGGTTTAATTGATATATTAATAAAATTTAAATTATATTCACATAATAATTCGTTACTGTATAGGGATTACAACCTATGTAACACAGACACTGATACGACACGGACACAGACACGAAGATACTTATAATATCTAAACATGGGGACACGGATCTATATATTATATAATTATAAATTATATAAATTGACAATAAAGATTTATGTGCACAAGTATGTTTCAGATTATTTTTTGGAGCAGAAAGATTTTTTTGTTGGAGATCCCACATCCTCACCCCATGAGCTGGTTTTATGGGGTTGAGTTAGGCTTAAAGTCCACTTCGTAATATGGTATCAGAGCCATTTTCGAGCCTATCCTAGCGAGTATTTGTTGGGCCTATCGTGCCACCCGCTATCGGACCACCCATAATATATAGTCCCACGCACGAGCTTCTATCTATCACTCTCGGCCTGAGGGGGTGTGTTGGAGATCCCACATCGACTAGAGATTAGAGTCTTTCATTGTATATAAGTGGGTGCAAACCTCAACCCTATGAGCCGGTTTTATGGGGTTGTGTTAGAACCGTATTATAATTGTGAGAAATTCAACAAATTCTTTTTGAATTGGACACTTCATGGATACGTGTCCTACAAGTGTCATACGAGTGTTGGTGTCTGATACGTAACTTTAATATAAAGTAAACATTAAGATTTTTATTTATAGAATAAAATATATATAACTATCTTTCATCAAACATATCTAAACTAATGGAAAAGACACATGAAAAATATTTATGGTTAATAAGTTGGAATATCCCCTAGACAATTTCTAAATGAATCAATTCTAAGTAAACGTTAAAAAACTAGATGATCTACTCAGAATGATCCTATGAGCTTATAAGGATCTCAAAAAGCTTTGTTCTATCAAATTTCAACATACCATTTACTTGATTTTGTTTTTATGCTTAAATAAAAAAAGTATAAAGCATATTTTTATGAGCATCAAATCCTATGAGGCACAAGTCTCTTATTCAATTTAGCATGATTGAACAAATGTAAGTGACTTGCTTATGTTCTTTGTTTGATAATTTCTTGTTTGGACAGGTGATAAGTATACTTCGTCTAACAAATAAATGCAAGTCTTTAGCATTTCATGGTACACATAAAGCTTATAAATGTTTATTGTATATTTACCGTGAATGTTTGTTTCTTCATTACTTTAAGAGGATCTTGCAATATTTTGTCAACATCAAGATCTCTTGAAGTGTGTGATTAAAACTACTTCACACAAATAACTTTTATGGAAAAGATGGAATGTCAATGCTATTGAGCCAGCCAGTTATGTCATGCCCTTTGCTTTTCACTAAAGAAGAAAGAAGCTACTTGCCAAGGTCTAACAAACCTTACCATGTTTAAAATGAGTTGTGCAAATAAGACACACACATTTAATGCTAAGTCAAGAACATTTAATGTGTCCCTAAACTCCAAGTGGGGACAAACATATGAAGAAGAAGAAGAAAAATTCAATTTATCTCATAACGACTCCAAAGGATTTTCAACTACTATTTTCTTCTCTACTCTATGTAAAGAAGATCTTTGTGAAGAAGGAAGGTTAACAAACCTCTTACAACAAGAATGAGATCAAGCTATTGTAATCTTAAACAATTTGTAGTCTTGTATTTGTGAGAAAAAATATTGTTTGTGTTCCAAAGCTATTTAAAATAGTGCATAAACTTTGTATTCATCTTAAGACGTAACTTTTCTTTCTCCTGTGATCTTTTATATCACTTTCTTTGCAAATCTCTATGTTTTAGCTAGATGTTGCTACATTCCAAATAACACTTAGTCTTAACCCAAAGTAGTTGTATTACAAACAATACTCAATGGTTTAACCCAAAGTGATTGTGTTCTAAATAATATTTGTCTTATCCAGAAGACTATTGTCAAAAGCATGTCCAATCTTATACAAGAGTGATTGTGTTCCAAAAAATATTTAGTTGTGTCCCAAATAATACTCATGTTTAACTAGAAGTGGTTAAGTCTAAATAATACTTGATTTGTATCTTGTAGTGTCAATTTGCCATGGTGATCTTGATCAAGAACTAGATGTAATTTGGGTTATCAAAATAACCAACGTAAAAATATCTTGTGTAAATATTTGTATCTCTTATCCCTTTTATATTGTATGTCATTAACCTGCATCTTACCTAATAGAGTTTTGAGAAAAAAGTTGAATAGCATGTTTGAAAGTGTGTCTGTAAAACGCTACTTCATTAGATGAAACTTTGCAAAAAAAAAAAAGTTGAAAAGTTTTAATATAGAACTTAACCTACCATTCTTATGTATTTGACATGTTCTCACACTCAATATTAGAGCTTAGCCTCTTAGAAGGTTGAACGCATTACAATGTCTAAAGATAAAGATCCAATGACAAGATTTCGAATAGAATTGACACAAAAGTTGGGAATTTAGGGTTAGGGATTGGGATAAATTAAAACAAAAAATTAGAAATTGAAAATGTTAAAGCGAAAACTTAAATAAAGGAAGGCACCACAAATAAAGTTTGACACGTTTTTGGATGATCGTCACAAGAATTAGTATGACTAAAAGGTACAAGGAAGAGCCCTAGCAAAGATATTTTCGCTATTATTTTGGCAAAATAATCATCCCTTATTTTCAATTCCAAAAGGGCATATACACAAATTTAGTTGTAGGTATTGACTAGTTTGTAAGGAAATAAAAAAAATACAATCTTTATATTCCAAGAAAGGATAATTTGTCCCAATGGTTAAGTTAACACAATCTAACTAGTTTTGGGTTCAAATCTTAACTCAAAGCAAATATTAATAATTTTATTTTAGTACTCCAAGCATATTATATATGTAATCAACTTAGTCTTTTCAAGGTGAGGAACCTTCATTCCTCCCTCTCGTCATTCGGGTCCACTTAAGTCTTGAATTAGGTCTTGGTTATGATCTTCCTCACTATGTCCTTGGTGTTTTATGTCCACATCATTATACACATGAAAATATATCAAGAATGACAATAATATAATATTTCCTTCTTTGAGTTTGTCCCAATATAAATATATTGAAATATCAAGCCAAGGACTATCAAGAACAGGAAAAATAGTGTATAAGGTCTTTAAACCCCAAATTATCCCATTAACCCTCCCTCGGGTGTTTCTCTTACTAAAAGATCCTTAATAAAACATTTAGGCACACAATCTTTTTTTCTTTAAAAAAAAATAATCATTTTTTTTTAAAATACCCATTAGTGCTAAAATTTGTGCCAATAACAAAAATTTCATAATCATATGGATATATTTCTTTCAAAAATTCAAGACCAAATAATTTTTGTTTCGAGAGTAGAAATCAACACATGTCTTGTACATAAAGCATAAACCACAATATTTCCTTTTCCATTTTAATGATTTATGACATACGAAAATCATTCTAAAAATTCAACCCATTGTCATGTCTTTTATTTATTTTTCTTTGATCTTTTAAGTACTTTAAAGACTCACGATCATTATGAATCACAAGTTATTTAGATAAAATATAGTGTTGTCAAGTTTGTGATGTTTTCACTAAGACATACAATTTCTTATCACAAGTGGGATAGTTTAGGATGACCACATTTAACTTCTCACTAGAATAAGCAATTGGATTACCTTCTTGAATCAAAACAATTCTCATACCCACATTATGCATCACATTCAATTTTTAAAAAAATACAAATTTTTATAATGCTAGAATGGGGGCATTAGTCAACTCATATTTAAGGGAAACAAAGACTTTTTTTCTTGTTTTTCTTCCCATTTAAACCCAAAGTGTTAAAATTCTTTACAAATCTTCTGTTGAAACTATTTAGGCCACGGAAGCTCCTAACCTCACTCAAATTTTTAGGGATAGATTATTCTTGGATAGCCTTCTTTTTCATAATCTACTTAAACCCATTTGACACTCACTACAAAATCCAAGGATGCAATTTGTTCGATGCAAAATATGTATTTCTCAATATTAGCTTACAACTTTTCCTTTCAAAGCATAGTCAAAACAACACACAAATATTCCACATGCAATTATAGACTAGTGTTATACATCAAGATGTCATCAAAATACACCACAACAATTTTGCATAAAAATTCTCTCAAGATATGGTTCATTAACTCATAAAAGTGCTTAAGGTATTAGTTATCCCAAGTGGCATCACAAGCCATTTCTTACAATCCATATTTTTGCTTTAAAGGGAATTTCCAATCATCCTCCCCCCCCCCCCTGCTAGACAATATATTGAAATTTATTTTTTAAATATTACAAAGTAAAAAAATTTTT
>Ga0123341_1004230_pt1 | contig 12551 bp, 18 predicted proteins | sample Turbeapinknodule_FD_89959 | JGI IMG/M metagenome (GOLD analysis project Ga0123341, IMG submission 89959) | Root nodule microbial communities of legume samples collected from Mexico - Turtle bean Mexico pink nodule | ecosystem: Host-associated > Plants > Roots > Nodule | place: Mexico: Nepantla... | reverse complement strand
TTTATATATATATATATATATATAAATGGAAAAAAATTAGATCGAGTACATTTTTCCTTAAAAAAAGAAATAAAATAAAAAACTGCAGAAAATCAGACAAAACCAATAAAAAAAAAACCCTCACTCACTCACATAAATCACACACTCTCTGCACACACTTTCTCACATTTCCTCACCACACATTCCTCCCCACACTCACAAAAAATACAGAGCTACTCATAAGAACAATACGACACATGCTGCTTACGCTACTCTCTCACCCATTCTCTCATTCACCTACACTACACCCACCACCCTCACTCCACTCCACACACACCTCTCCACTCACTCTCTTCATTCTTCACACACATAAATATCACACCACACTCCTTTGCTCGCAGATCTCATTGCACACATTCTCTCACTCACGCCACCCACACACTCAAATAATAAGAGGAGGCTGAAGCGATTGTGAAGAAGAGGGACTGCTAGCAACAGATGATGACGAGATGAACGAGCCTGCGAAGGCCTTCCACATGCATGGCGTTGGCGGTGGTGATAGCGACGGTACTGGAGTCTTCCAGGGTGCTGTTAATGGGAACGTGACTAACAAACACGATGCAGAAAGGGATTGTATTGGACAACGCCCGGCTCTTCGTTGTAATGGCAGCAGCAGGAGCAGCTTCACTTAGATGTTATCAGTTCTGGTAAGTGTAACCAAGCTGCAGTAAATAACAGTCTAACGCAACCATTCTGGAGAAGTTGCTGGAAAAGTGGAGTAGTTTTGTCTTTTTTTTATTAAAATAGAATTCTTTTCGAAAAAATTATGTCAAGGTAACGATTTCTTAAGTGTCAAGGTGAAGTCGTATAAAATTATGTTAAGACAATACGATTTTTTAGTCAAGTCGTATTAATGTATATTTTTCTTTGTGTATTAAGCTATATATTCTGCATGCGGCACTTGTTTTTGTGTATAGCTTTTCTTTTACTTTGTCTTATTATCTGTGTATACAAGGGTTGCAGGGTACTTTTTTTCTTTTGCTTTGCATGAAGGATGTGTGGTTAGGCCAGGCCACCATCCTTACGGTTTCCTTCTTTCTTTCTCTGCCCATTACGCTTTTTGTATGTGCATGTGAGGCCACCAAAGCTACAATCTAACTTTATTTTTCTGTTTCCTTTTCTTTGCCCATTTCCGTGCCAACCATGTGAATGTGGGGGCTTTTTCTTCTTTCTTTTCCTATCATCATGCATGCAACTTTCTTTTGTGTTTTTCTCATATACAAGCAACCAGCCTCTTGATTCATGTAAGATAGTACACGCGGGGCCTTCAATGAACTAAACTACCTAAATGGTGTAATTTTAAATTTTTATTATTGATTTGGACAAAAATATTTTTTTTACAAAATTGGGTTAAGTTGTTTTGCATGAATACAATTTTAAGTGAGAACTTGGAGATGAGGAAAGAATTTGTTGATGAAGAGAAAGTTGTGGCCATAGTACACGCTTTTCTGAAATTATTTTTTTGAAATCATCACAAGTTTGTTAATTAACTGAATTTGTGTGTGGGTGACACAATTTTAATGAAGAATAATAGAGTTGAAGTTGTGTCACCCATGCATAAGTTTATTTTTGTTATTTTTTTTATGTTTTTAAAAAAGAAAAGAATTAGGTTAAGTTTTTTTTTTTATTTAAAAAAACCAATATTTTCATTTAAGTTATTGGTTTATAGAGTTTATGGTGGAATAATTTGATGACATGAAGCGGTTAGGTTTTTTGAAATATATATTATTTGTGAAGTTTATTATCTATGTAATTATGTTGTATTTTTTATTGTTTGAATTGAAGAAATTTGTATATATAAATTTATTGAAACAAGAATAATGAAAAAACAAAAATAACGACATTCACACAAATAGTGAGATTGTTTTTTATTACATAAATGAAAAAGGACTATGAGAAGAGGTGTCACATGGTGGTCTCCTTCTCTGCTTTTGTGGTCGTCATGGAGGCACAAATTCGGTTTGTTATGGACTATCGTTAGTAGGTTCCGATTGGTTTTGGTCAGGTGGTGGATTATCAAACCCTTGTGAGGCATGGAAGGATGATAACAATGTGATGGTGAAAGTGAACGGTATGTTGATGGAGGTGTCATGGTGGAAGTAACAAATATGTTGGACAACGCAGAAAACATGTTTTCGTGTGATGCAAATGTATGGAAACTAGGTGGAAATTGTTGGTGTGAAGGGTGGGAAAACATACTTTGTTGATATTCTTTGTACCAAAACATATGGGTTGGTTGATGAAATGGTTGGTGAGCATTAGAAGAAGGCCCAATATGATAGTTATGTTGTGGAAATGAATATGGTTGTTGAGCATTAGAAGAAGGCCCAACATGATAGATGTGCGAGGGCTCTGAATATGGTTGTTGAGGTGGTTGTGGTGTGTCGTACTGTTGAAGAAAATGTGTTAGTTTTTGTTAAGAAAAAGTATAATAATGCAGAAGGGTTTTTAAAAAAAACTTACATCATCGTCGTATTCTTCTTCTGGCAGAGAAATGTATCAGATAGTGTATCTGATATACCATTGCATGCATGGGGTACTATCACGCAAGTGACTGTTTCCACTGAAATCAGTTCCTTGAATAACACGGTTATGACGATCGCTCCACATTGTTATCCAAGATGCATGATATTGTGACCAATATCTATAAGTTCTTCCCCTCATGTCCTTCTTGTGCAGTTTATCGAGGTTTAGAGGCTTAGTTGGAATACTTTGCCAGAAACCAAATTGGTGCATAACTTGATCAACTTGATGTATTTCAACCGTGGCAAAACAAATGAGAGGAACAACTGCGTGACTCACTGGAGATATTTCAACGGTTATCATACGACTCAACTCATTGTGGTAATAAGGAGTCCATAAGAACTGTTAACAAAATTGTGGTTAGCGCATGTGCAAAAGTGATCTATTGTGGAAAATTGAAAAAGAATAAAGAGTAGTTGAAGTTGTGAACCTGTCTTGGCTTTAGGTCATCCATTTTTTTGTGTAATTGAAAAAGAATAAGGAGTAGTTAGATTCACTTTAAAAAAAAATTATCATTAGAACTATGAGATCCTTGATTTTTCTTTGTGAATGAAAATACCTAAGAGCAATGTCAACCCTTACCACACCCAAATAAAAAATTCAAATATATTTTCTCTATTTTTTACATGCATTTTTGTTTCTTTTTTTGGGGGAAAATAAACATTTTTAAAAACCAAATTTGTTTTGCACATTTAATTAAAAGTACAATCTTAGGACGAACATTGTAGGGTGCTATCACATTCCCTACATGTAACTGACTCTCGAACCCTAAATCCGATTTCATAGACCATTTCTTTTAAAGGTTTTTTTTAGCTTTCCTTGATAAACTTTAGAAGCGACGCCTTTGTTTTTCCAAAGTTTTTTTCATTGTCCCGTCCTGACCCTTATTGTGACAATTAAGCCCAAAAGTGTTTTATTATAAGGTTATAATTTCTCATCGTTCAAGCCATTTATTTTAAAGCAAGATTTTTTTTAACAACACCATTTTGATGTGGTGTCTTGTGAGTAAAAATGTTATGCTTAATACCATAGATTTTGCAAAGCTCTCGAAAGTTTTGATTTTCAAATTGTCCATCATGATCACTTCAGACAATGACAATTGATAATCCCTTTTCACATTTGATGTTTTTCATGAATTTAGAAAAGACTTTGAAAGCCTAGTACTAAAGTGTATTAGCTAATAGATTTTTCTAAAGATTTTGCTTTTGATTCAAGAAAGCTATTTGCACTTTTTAACTTGTGACCAATAACAAAAAGCCTATTTTTCTCCTCATGTGTTTTATGAAATGCAAGTAACAGTGATCATAACTTTCAAAGTCAGTAGAAAAAACACTTACTGAATCACTGTTCGATCCTTCATTACTGGCCATGAAATAAAGATTGGCCATTTTACTCTCTGCAGAGGAATCACTGGATGAAGACATGTCATTGTCTTCTCATGATATATATGCTCTCTTGCCTTTGTCCTTGTCTGTTTTTCTGTTCAGTGATTTCTCCTTGTTTTGATTGCTTGGGATTGGCCTTTTCACTCTCAACAAAGGTATCACTGGATAAAGACATGTCATTGTCTTCCCATGATATATATATATATATATATGTTGAAGAAGAGCTTTGATGACTCCAAATCTCCATGGATTGCTTGAAGGTTGATTGTAGCTTAGTTGGATGTGTCCTGGGGTAGTTTGAATTTGTTAACTCACTCTTCGTTTGAATCCAAAGTTTGTTTAATTCAAATCTTTTTGAAAAGAGTGTTTTGTGAAGAAGTAAAAAAAACCAGTTGTTTTATCGTTTCAATCAGATGTTTCATACTTAAGGTTTTTGAAACTTGACAGATTTGAATTTGGTTGACTTTGCTGTCAAACCAATTTAATCAGTTATTTCGACAAAACAACCGATTGTTTTTTTAACTGTCTTAACATAATTCTATTAAGTTTGTTAAATCTTCTTTAAATGACTTAAAACTGATTTGGCTTTTATAATAAGTGTTTTCAACTGCTAATTGGAGTATAAATGTTTTGTTATACGCTCTTAGAATTAAGGTTACAAGATTAGTTTTTGAAATCAAGTTTTCTCCAAGATTGCTTAAGGCTTTGGATATTTTCTCTAAGAGTGAAGTAGGACTTGCTGTGTACTTTGATTTAATTTGTACCAGGTATGATCAATCCTATTTCTTCTTGATTTGTAATTCTGTAAGTACTGGTGTTCACAGAGTTAGAGGGTAATTTGATCTGTGGTGTGTTTATGGTGTGCCAAAGGAAGTGTGTGTTCTTGAGGGGATCAAGATCACTTCTTTGGTGGTTGTGTGTTTGTAATCTGGTTTTCGATTACTTAGTAGATACCTAGAGGTTTCTGAGAACTGGATGTAGCTCTTGGTATAAGAGTGAACCATTATAAAATTGCTTGTATGATTCTTTCTCTCCCTTAACTCTTGTATATGTATTTTTAGTTGTTTTTACACTCTGCTGATAAAACAACCGGTTGAATCGTAGAAACAATCGGTTGATTTTCTGGAACTCAACTAAAACTATTTTTTATCTTGTGTTCTTTGATTCCTTTGGCTGTGATTCTTCTTTGATTTTCTTCATACCTTCAAAACTTTCGAAAAACGTTTGAAAACAATTCACCCCTCCTCTTGTTTAAGGCCCTCAATTTCAACAATTGGCATCAAGAGTTAGGTTCTTGAAAGATATTCAAGTTGATCAAAAGTTCTGAACTGATGGCTGATAAACTTCTTTTTGGGGAAGGTGCTTCTATAAATAGACCATCACTATTTTGTGGTGTGAACTACCAATTTTGAAAGGTACGAATGAAAATCTTTGTTGAATCTATTGACAAAGGTATTTGGAATGCAATTAAAAATGGACCTTTTATTCCCATGGTTGAAGATGAAAAAGTTATTTCTGAAAAACCTTGGTCCTAATGAACTGAGCAAGAAAGTAAGAAAGCTCAATATGATTGCATTGCTAAGAACATTATCACATCTGCTTTAAGTTCTGATGAGTTTTTCAGGGTATCTCAATGTGAGTCTACAAAGGAAATGTGGGACACTCTTGAGGTGACTCATGAATGGACAAATGATGTGAAAAGGGAAAGAAAGCATACTCTCATACAAGAGTATGAGATGTTTAGAATGCAAAAGGGTGAAACCATTGTTGAAGTGCCAAAATGGTTTACCCACATAGTAAATCATCTTATGAGTCTTGGGAAAACTTTTGATAAAGCGGAACTCAACATCAAAGTTCTCAAGTGTCTTGATAGGTCATGGCAACCCAAAGTCGATGTCATATTTGAATCAAAGGATGTCACCTCCATGACCATTGCCTCATTGTTTAGAAAGCTAAGAGAGCACAAATTGGAGATGGATAGGTTGAATGTTCAAGAAAATGAGGATAAAAGGGTGAAGAAAATTACATTGAAGGCTACTGGGAACAAAAATTGTAAAGACTCAAGTGATGAAAGTGAAGAGGAAACATTTAGCTTTTTGTCCAAGAAATTCAGCAAGATCCTCAAGAAGAGAAATAACAAAAATCACCTATCCAACATGTATGACAACAAGAAACCTATCAATTTTAATTCTAACAAATATACTTGCTTTGGATGTGGTGAAAAAGATCATATTAAAATTGAATGTCCTAACAAAGAGAGGAAAGACTTCAAGAAGCATGATAAGAAAGGAAAATCAAGAAGAGTTTACAATGATAACTCCTCAAGCTCATTTTCAAGTGAAGAAGAAGAAGAAGCAAATTTGTGTTTAATGACAAGGCAAGAAAGTGATGCAAGCAGTGCAAGTTCCAGCTCTTCTATTGATAGTGAAAATTATAGTCAACTTCTCAATGCTTTTAAGGAAACACATGAAGAAGCTAACAAACTGACTCTTTCAAACAATAGGTTAAGAGGGTTGAATAATTGGCTGGAAAAGAGAGTCAAAGTCTTGGAAGAAGAATTGGAAAACTTGAAAACTGATTTTGAAAATCTGAAACAGTCTTACAAAAGATCTTCTTGCAAGAATGACTCAAATGTTTGTGAAAATTGTGAATCTCTTGAAAAGAAGATTCACTATCTTGTGAAAACTATGAACAAGCTTTCTAAAGGAAAATCAAATTTTGAAACTATCCTAGCATCTCAAAATTGTGTTTTGGGAAATCTGGACAGGGGTTTAATCCACAGAGCAAGAAGAGTGGTGTTTCAAAGCTTTATTCAACTGTTAGGAAATTTCAACCGGTTGAAAAATCGAAACAACCGATTGTTACTTGCTTCTATTGTATGAGAAGATGTCATTCTGTCAGGTACTGCAAAATTAGGAAATTTTCTGTTCCTAAAGTTTTTATAAAATGGATTCCTAAGAATCTTAAAGCTTCAACAGATCCAATTAATGATCATGGACCCAAGTTTGTAAGGGGACCAAATCTTGTTGCTTGATTTTTGTCTTATGCAGGATCCCCTGATAGAAAAAACAACACATGTGGTATCTTGACAGCGGCTCCTCCAAGCACATGACAGGGGAGAAATCCATGTTTATCAACCTTGGTTTAAAGCAAGAAGGGCATGTGACCTATGGGGACAACAATAAAGGAAAGATCCTTGGGAGAGGCACCATTGGTGACAAGAGCAACTTCCTAACTCATGATGTTCCATATGCAGAAGGATTGAAGCATAACTTACTCAACATTAGTCAGCTGTGTGACAAAGGTTATCAAGTAACCTTCAAATCCAGCACCTACGAAATTCGTCAACCAAATTCACAGGAATTATTGTTGATTGGTAAAAGAGTCAACAATGTTTACTTACTTGATATCTCCCATCCTTCTTCCATTGGTTGTCTTCTAACCAAACACGAGGAATCATGATTATGGCATAACAGAATAACTCATATCCACATGCTGCATTTAAATAAGCTTATTTATAAGGATTTTGTTGTAGGATTACCCAAGCTCAAGTTTGAGAAAGATCACATTTGTGAAGCTTGTCAAAAGGGAAAACAAATTAAACACTCCTTTAAACTGAAAAATGTGGTTTCCACTTCAAAGCCCCCCCTGAGCTGCTTCACATGGATCTTTTTGGTCCTTCGAGAACTATGAACTTTGGGGGAAACTACTATGCTCTTGTTGTTGTTGATGATTTTTCCAGGTTTACTTGGACACTCTTTCTACAATCAAAAAGTGATGCTTTTGCTGCCTTCAAGAAGTTTGCTAAGAGGTTGCAAAACACCACCTACAACAACATTTGTTCTATCCGAAGTGATCATGGTGAAGAATTTTAAAATTAAAAATTTAGTTCATTTTGTGAAAAGCTTGGAATCTTCCACAACTTCTCTGCTCCAAGAACTCCTCAACAGAATGGAGTTGTTGAAAGCAAGAACATGTCTCTTGAAGAGCTTGCAAGGACCATGTTGAGTGAATCTTCCTTGCCTAAGTACTTTTGGGCGGATGCTGTCAGCACGGCTTGCTATGTCATGGACATGGTTCTCATAAGGCCTATCTTGAAAAAGACTCCATATAAGTTATTCAATGGCTGGAAACCAAACATTGGTCATCTGAAGGTATTTGAATGCAAATGCTACATTTTGAATAATGGTAAGGAAAGTCTTGGAAAATTTGATGAGAAAGCTGATGTTGGTATTTTTCTTGGTTATTCCTTTTCTAGTCATGCTTATAGAATATATAATAAAAGGCTCGTGATTGTAGAGAAAGCTGATGTTGGTATTTTTCTTGGTTATTCCTTATCTAGTCATGCTTATAGAATATATAATAAAAGGCTCGTGATTGTAGAAAAGTATATACATGTCATTTTTTATGAAACTAACCATGCAGAAAAGGAATCTCAAAGAAATCTTGCAAAGGAAGATGAGCAGTAGTTTACCTTGAAGAATATGGAGAAATGTCCAAAAAAAACCTACTGTTTCTATGAAACAACCGGTTGAATTTTTGCAGCAGGAAGAATTACCTCAAGAATGGGGAATTCCCAGGGATCTTTCTGTGGAGAACATTATTGGGCAGATTCAAAAATGTGTGTCTAGCAGAAGAACTATCTCAAACTACTGCAAACACATGGCCTTTGTCTTTCAAGTTGATCCTAAGTCAATTAGTGAAGCTCTTAGGGATGAAAGTTGGATTGCTGTTATACACGAGGAGCTTAACTAGTTTACCATAAATGATGCATGGACTTTGGTACCTAGAACAGATAAGATGAACATCATTGGAATCAAGTGGGTATTCAAGAACAAGCTAGATGAATCTGGAGTGATCACAAGGAACAAAGCTAGACTAGTTGCACAAAGGTACAACCAAGAAGAGGGAATTGACTATGATGAGACATTTGCTCCAATAGCCAGATTGGAGGGTGTAAGGTTGTTTCTTATCTTTGACTGTATGAGAGAGTTCAAATTATTTCAAATGGACGTGAAGAGTGCCTTCTTGAATGGAATCATCAATGAAGAGGTATATGTATCAGAACTACCTGGATTTGAGGATCATTTGCTTCCCAATCACGTGTATAAGCTGAAAAAGGCTTTATATGGGCTAAAATAAGCTTCTAGACAATGGTATGAGAGGCTTATCAATTTCCTTTTGTCTCATGGGTATGAACGAGGGAAAATTGATAAGAATATTTTCATTAAGAAGTCTAATTCTTCTATTATTGTAGTACAAATATATGTTGATGACATTATTTTTGGTGCTACTAATGATAACTTGTGTAAAGATTTTGTGGCAACCATGCAGGGGGAGTTTGAAATGTCAATGATGGGTGAACTGTCTTTCTTCTTAGGATTGCAAGTCAAGAAAACTAAGGATGACATTTTTCTATGTCAATCAAAGTATTGCAAACGTTTGAGATGGAAAACTGTAAAGCTGTAACAACACCCATGTCTACAAGCTACTACATGAGTATTGATGAGGCTGGAACAGCAGTGGAACAAACTAAATACAGGGGGTTGATAGGCTTCTTACTTTATCTCACTGCAAGTAGGCCTGATATCATGTTTGTTGTTTGTCTTTGTGCAAGATTTCAATCTAGTCCAAGAGAATCTCATTTTAAAGCTGCCAAAAGAAGCCTGAAATATCTAAAAAGAACAACATTTGTGGGTTTATGGTATCCTTCACACTCTCCTATACATTTAGTTGGATATTCTGATTCTGATTTTGTAGGATGTAAATTGGATAGAAAGAGAACAAGTGGGACTTGTCATCTACTTGGCTCAAGTCTTATATCTTGGCACAACAAAAGGCAAGCTTGTGTGGCTTTGTCAATGATAGAAACTGAGTACATTGCTGCTAGAAGCTGTTGTGCATAGATTCTTTGGATCAAGCAGCAATTGGATGATTTTGGACTGCATGTTAGCAAGGTGCCTTTGTTGTGTGATAACACAAGTGCTATAAATCTCACAAAAAGTCAGATTCAACACTCCAGAACAAAGCACATTGAGATCCGACATCACTTTATCCGGGATGTCAGTAATGGAGATTGTGAAGTGAAATTCATTGAAACAGAAAAGCAACTGGCAGACATTTTCACCAAGCCTTTGCCAAAGGACAAATTCTTTCTCTTAAGAAATGAGTTGGGAATTGTTGATTCTCAAAACCTTTCTTAAAACTATTTTTATACTCTTTTACTCTATTTGTGAAGACAAATAGGGGGAGAATATGCTGGTTTGGTTGCTGGTTTATTGTTGTTTATAACTGTTTTAATTGCTGATATATAGTTGTGCAGGAAACTCTGATTTTCACACTCACTTACAATGGTTTTTCACACTGATTTTGTGGTTTTTCTTTGTGGAAATCACATAGTTGAAGCTGGTTCATTAGTGTCAGAGATTCTGGATGGAATTACTCTTTGGTACAACTGTTTTGATTTTTTTGTAGGTACCTTCAAATTCAAACAAAACTAAAAAAAGCAAACCAGATTTGTCTTCATCAAATAGGGGGAGATTGTTGAAGAAGAGCTTTGATGACTCCAAATATCCATGGATTTCTTCAAGGCTGATTGTAGCTTAGTTGGGTGTGTTTTGGGGTAGTTTTAATTTGTTAATTCACTCTTAGTTTGAATCCAAATTTGGTTTAATTCAAATCTTTTTGAAAAGAGTGTTTTGTGAAGAAGCAAAAAATCAACCAGTTGTTTTATCGTTTCAATCAGTTGTTTCATACTTAAGGATTTTGAAACTGGTTTTGGCAGATTTGAATTTGGTTTACTTTACTGTCAAACCAATTCAATCGGTTATTTCGACAAAACAACCGACTGTTTTTTTAACTATCTTAACAAAATTCTATTAAGTTTGTTAAATCTGCTTTAAATGATTTGAAAATGATTTGGCTTTTATAATAAATGTTTTCAACTGCTAATTGGAGTATAAATGTTCTATTATACGCTCCTAACATTAAGGTTACAAGATCAGTTTTTGAAATCAAGTTTTCTCCAAGATTGCTTAAGGCTTTGGATATTTTCTCTAAGAGTGAAGTAGGATTTGCTCTGTAATTTGATTTGATTTGTACCAGGTGTGATCAATCCTATTTCTTCTTGATTTGTAATTTTGTAATTACTGGTGTTCACAAAGTCAGAGGGTGTTCTGATCTGTGGTCTGTTCGTGGTGTGCCAAAGGAAGTGTGTGTTCTTGAGGGGATCAAGATCACTTCTTTGGTGGTTGTGTGTTTGTAATCTGGTTTTTGATTACTTAGTGGATACCAGAGGTTTCTGAGAACTGGATGTAGCTCTTGGTATAGGATTGAACTAGTATAAAATTGCTTCTTTTAATTCTTTCTCTCCCTTAACACTTGTATATTTGGTTTTAGTTGTTTTTACACTCTGATAAAAACAACCGGTTGAATCGTAGAAACAACTGGTTGAATTTTTGGAATTCAACTAAAATTGTTTTCTATCTTGTGTTCTTTGATTCCTTTGGCTGTGATTCTTCTTTGACTTTCTTCATACCTTCAAAACTTTCGGAAAAACGTTTGAAAACAATTCACCCCCCTCTTGTTTAAGGCCTTCAATTTCAACAATATATGCTCTCTTGCATCTAACATTGTTTGCTTTTTTGCTCAGTGATTTCTCCTTGTTTTTTATTGCTTGGAAAATGTACTTTGATGTGTCCTGGCTTACCACAACTGAAACAAGTATAGTTACCAAAACTAGACTCGTTATGTTTAGAAACATACCTCTTTTTAGGTTGAAACCTTTCACGATTTTTCTTCTTCAAAATCTGTTGAATTTCTTTGTGAGCAGACACTACAAAAGAAAATGTATATTGTGGCGGTTATTTTCGTATAAACTGGCGTTTATAACCGCCACAATATACGCTTGTGGTAGTTTCCCAAACCGCCATAGAACTGGCCGCCACAAAGTTTAGTGTGGCAGTTTTACGCTACCCATCGCAACACCCGCCACTTTAAACATAGTGTAAGTAGTGGTAGTTTTTATATGTAAGTAGTGTCAGTTATAACTGTCGCAATTTACATTCATTGAAGAAGATTTTGGCGCCATAATATATGTAAATAGTGGCGTTTTTAACTGACGTAATTTTAATTCTTAATAAATAAAATTTAACTACCACTTTTTTATAATCTGTTTTATACAATTAACCTATACATAATATATTTTATAATAAAATAAAATAATGTATAAAGTTATAATCATCCATTCATTTCATTGAAAATTAAAGCACACACAATATTGTTCAAAAGTTTATACATAATTGTAAATTAAAACACATAAAAAGTTCATACATCCCTAATCAAATTTAAAATTACAACACATAATTGTTCAAAAGTTCACATCAATTTCAAATAAGCCAAAGACACGCTTGAAGATCCTTATCACTGCATCCATTGTAGAGGAAGAAGTATCTATGTCTCTTCCCTCCCGGATACAAGTACTGTTCCTGCTAGGGAGATGGGACCTAGAGAACTATTGAAGTCTTCTTCTCCTTCCTTCGGTCGGGCAGGTGACTGGGTGATGAACTGGGATTCTTCTCGTCCTCCTGCTTATCCTTCGGCACT
>Ga0123341_1004229_pt1 | contig 12552 bp, 6 predicted proteins | sample Turbeapinknodule_FD_89959 | JGI IMG/M metagenome (GOLD analysis project Ga0123341, IMG submission 89959) | Root nodule microbial communities of legume samples collected from Mexico - Turtle bean Mexico pink nodule | ecosystem: Host-associated > Plants > Roots > Nodule | place: Mexico: Nepantla... | reverse complement strand
TATATACATTTGGTATTAGAAGAGAAGTGATGAGGAAATATTTGATTAATATGATCTATAATTGAAAAAAAAAAATGAATAAAGACTTTAAAAGAAATTGTGAATTGTTGTTGAAAAGAAAGGAAAGAGAAATAGTGATAGAGCAGCCAGCCATAATAGCCTGAACGGTGTGAATGGTGTATCCGTACAACCCTTTCTGCAATCACTGACGCTGCCTCTGCATGCAAAGTACCCGCATGCCCTCACTCTCTCTCATATCTTAATTAATTAATCAATCAATTAATTAACCCCAAAACCATTCATCATTATCGTCCAAACCCAATTAACTCAATTAATCAACGGTTACGATCAGGGTGTGGCCATCACAGAGAGAAGCCAACTCAGTAAAAGCAAAGGGGTCTTGCTTTGCAGCTGCACTGTACTGTACACGAACACAAACACAAACATAAAACTCGTAATTTGTCTTCGTCTGTGTTCCACCCTTGTTAAGTTGCACCTGCGCGCACCGGAACACAGGTTGAGTATTACTCTGAAGGTGGACGACAATGGAGGAAGGTGGGAGATCGCATAGTTAACACAACTCTCATGAACCAATGAACAACACTCTGTGAAACGTTTCTTCCTTTTTTTTTAATTTTTTTATTATTTTTTTTTTCTGTTTCGACGCCTCCCTCGCTCCTTAAATCTCACGTGTGCTCACTTTCTCCTTCACTCATTCACTCATTCTCCTTTCTTCTTCTCGCTTTCTCCGTTCTCTCGTTCGTTTTCTCCGCCTTTCTTTGCCTTCCATGAGGAGGAGGAGAGAGATGGAGCCTGAACCCAGAGACGGTCTTCCCCGTAACCGAGGTACTGCTACTGCAGTGCTATGCTACTGTTACCACCACAACACCACCATCCATCCTCAATCATTTTCTTTCCTTCAATACAATAGTGCTACTTTACTTTTCTCTTTCTCTCTTTCTTTTTTCTGTGCTTCTGGATTCACCAGGACACATTCTTTTACAATCGCTCCACCAAATCAAAGTCAACAACTGCTAATTATTATGCTGTGTTTTTGTTTTCGTTGCTGTCGGATTAAGGCTATTTCAAGAATGGTGAACTGAATCAGTACACCAGTCCTTGATTCTCCTCTCTCTTATAAATCCGCGGCCTCGTTTGTTCATGGATCGGTGTTTTGTTTCAATTCTTCAATTTTAATTATTTTCTGTGATGGTTTCGTAGGTCCCGGAGATGATTTGTACACTGAACTGTGGCGTGCATGTGCGGGATATTCCGTTCATGTTCCTCGTGTTGGAGAGTTGGTTTTCTACTTCCCTCAAGGCCACTTGGAGCAGGTTCTTCAATTTTCTCTCTTTCTCTTTTACTCGTGTTCTTCTAATCTGGTCTTTGTCGTTCTCAATTTTACTCATGTTTTGTGTTGACTGTACAACAAAGATGGTAACTTTCCAAGGTTGTCTTGTCATCTATTATTTTTGTTTTTATTATTATTTCAGTTCATTTTATTGGGTCAATTATTGCGCACAAAGTGTTTTTGAAATGCTTAAATCAAACGTTTTTTTTTTTTTTTTTACCTTTTCTTAAGATTAAATAAGCTCTGCTTTATTTAATGTAAGCAAGTTTATTGATGATGAATGTTGGAAACGGCGATTTGAACTATGCAATTTCCCTGTGTCAACTAATTTTGCTTCACATTGGGGATACCATTGCTTTGTTTTAATTTAATACGTTTTTTCACTTAATATTTTGTAAAACATTATGAACTGGGTGGCATTAATTATTCTTTTCTGAATATTTAATACATTCGTTCTTAATTATTTTTTCATTTACTTAATTTGTGAGATTTAAAGTTTTGTTTTTCTCACTCTCCCAGTTTCGGTTTTATCGTTTCTGTTCAATGTAGTGTCTTCTTTCTTTTTATCATCACCACCAATCCATGCCTTTATACATAGGTTGTTCTGCTCTGGCTGGAGTTCATTTTGTAATAAAAGCTTTTGTGAAATTTATTCTTTTTGGAATTTTTACAAAATACTAAACATTTCAGTTGAAACGATTATGCTTACTTTTTTTTACATTTAATGCATTTTTCATTTAATATTTTATTAATTACCTATTATTTTATTAACTTATTTTTAAAAAATAAGTGTAACTCTTCAGTGCATGTTTGTTTTTTTCGTCAGAAATTCCGTTTAACGTCAATCCTTGTGTCACGTTTAGGAGCAAATGATAATTCAAACACAGTTTAAATTTATCGGATTAACGTTATTTTTTTCTCTCACCTTGTTCTAATCTTATTGTCTTTGAACGTATCTTTTTTATTATGATTTTCTTATATATTTTTTTTATTTGATTACCAATTTAAACTATGGGAAGAAAGCGTTATTTTTTAACAATGAAAAACTTTGTTTCTTAATTTTATGCTTTCAATTTTGCAAACATCATTACTTTTCAAACATACTTTTACATTCAATTTATATAAGATTTACTGTTTTATTTGCTTTGTCGTCAACTTTTGATTTTTCAAGTCTATAGATAGGAATCTCAAATGGCGTATATTCTTGACGTCTTTGTGTTTTCGAAACCAATTATAATTAAGCAAATGAGAGATAGAGATGAATGATGTGTACAAATTTTGTTTCTTGATTTCATGCTTTGGAAGTATCATTAGGAATGAGTTTGCAAATAAACTTTTTGTCACTTTATGTGTAGTACACAACAACTAAGAGTCTAAAGTTAGTGTGTTTCATAACAATTTTTATTAAAAAATAATTGCTTGTTCTTCAAAACAATTGTAAACACAAGTAATATTTTGTTAAAGTAATCTGAATAAAATTTAATTTACTCTAGAGGCTAAATCATCCTTTTCTTAATCTATGATTTAAAATTTTTTGGAACTTAAAAACTACTCAAGAAATTTAATTGAAAACTGAAAAATAGACAACATTAATAATTTTTATTTCAAATATTTATTGTATTTTTAAACATTTTTCATTCAATATCAATAATTAAAACAGTATTATAACCTTGATTTATTTTATGTGACAAGTGCATTTTTGTTAATTTGTAAAATTTATGGGTTTCTCCCATTTTCCAATTTTGTTCATCTTTGTTTATTTGATGGCCATCATCGCTTTAATATACTTGATCACTGTTTTTTTTTTTGTCTTGACCACCACTTTTATATTTGGATAAAACTTTTTTTTTTAATTTTAATGAAACTTCTTCAATTTCAAGCAAGTATTTTTTGTTTTAGAAAATTAAAATATTGTTAAGCTCTTCATATGACATCTAATTAATTTTTTTTCTTTCTTTTAAATGTTGAAACCTTTTTGAGTTTGGCTTGTAGATTAATGAAGTATACTCAAGTGTTTTGATTGAAACAATTAAAAATAATAATGAAACTAATAATAAAAAATTTCAAATATTTAATATACTTTTGAATTTTCCATTCAATGTTTTATTACCTGTTAAAATACTAATGTGATTAACTTGTTTTAAGAGACAAGTGTGTGTTTGTCAGAGTTATGATGGTCTTTACTCTGTGCTATTTTCCCTTTTTTTAATCTTTGTTTAACTTGGTCTCTCTCACATATCTTAGAGAGTGTTGCTAAATTTCTTTCTCTTTTAATCTTTCGAAATCAATGAGTTCGTGTTTTTTAATTAATAAATCTCAATCACTTCAATTGACAGCATAAACTCAACATTAATAATTACAGATTTTTAATATAGACTGTCTTATGATTACCATTTCATGATCGAATGATTGGCTTGTGGAATAGGTTGCTGCATTTACTCAGCATCAGCAAGATGGACACATGGAAATTCCTGCGTCTGGTTTGCCTTCTAAGATCTTATGCAGGGTTGTGTATGTTCAGTTACAGGTACTGTCATCTTTCTACCCGGGTTGGTATTGTTATTTACATCAAATGTTTAGTGCAAATGGGAAATAATGTACATATTTGATTTTGCAGGCCGAAATTTACACAGATGAGGTTTTTGCTCAAGTTACATTAGTTCCGGAGGCCAAGGTTGGCTACCTTCACCTTCTTCATTTTTGCTTCTTTAAAGTGCAACCGTTATTGTTATGATATTTTTTTTATAGTATCCATTCAGTATGTGACATTAGTATTCTATAGAATTTGATCTTAAAAGAATGAATGGCAATTTACCTTGTACGACATGCAGACAAGGATAATGTCTTAATAGAATTGGTTATTGCTTGGATCTTTGCAGCAAAATGATTTTGATTTAGAGAACGAGGACAATCATGTTCCTTTAAGAACTGCAACCTACTCCTTCAGTAAGGTACTCACTCCATCAGACACAAGCACACATGGTGGATTCTCTATTCCGAAGAGACATGCTGATGAATGCTTCCGTCCCCTGGTTGGAATCCTTAGCATCTGTCATTTGTGTAGTTTTTTCTTCTTAAGGAATTTGGGTTATTTAAGGTCTTTGTCTCTTTGATATTACAGGACATGACTCATCAAACGCCTGCACAGGAAATTCTTGCGAAGGACTTGCGCGGGTTCGAGTGGCATTTTCGACACATATACCGTGGTGTGTTTAGATTACTTTTATTTTGTCAAATGTTTCTGATTCAGTTGCAACAATGTAGGGAAATTATTGTTAATTACAAGTAAAGTAAATCGCATATTTTTTTTTGCAAGAAATGCTGGTTTAGTTTCTGGGTTGGATATTTTTTCAAATGAAATGCAGGTCAGCCGAAACGACACTTGCTAACTAGTGGTTGGAGCACGTTCGTGAATGCAAAGAAACTTGTTGCTGGAGATTCATGCATTTTTGTTAGGTACTTTCTGTCTCCTTGTCTCCTTCTTTCCCTCCCCCCATGAATTATGTTTGTGTTATTCCAGAGGAACTCTGGTTAGAATCAAAAGTTTCTTTTTTCAATGCATTAGGAGAAGTTAATCATTGCCAGTATAGTTTTCAACTTCCATTAAGAGTCAGATTTTCAAGTAATAGTAGAGAATATTAGTAGCTTGTGCTTTTGGCGGCTTGCTATAAAACGTCACAAGAAGAGGAGCTTTGTAATATTATTCTAAATAATTAGGTTTATTTAATAATTCCAATGTTAATAGAAGTGTCAGTAAGAAGGATAGTGCTTGTGTTATTGCAGTGGGGAGTCTGGAGAAGTTCGTGTTGGGATTCGTCGGGCAAATAGACATCCCAGCAATGCATCCCTGTCTTCATCTCTGATATCGGGTCATAGCATGCAACTTGGAATTTTGGCTAGTGCTTCCCATGCTGTTTCCACAGGATCCCTGTTCACTGTCTATTACCACCCTTGGTGAGTTGTTCAGGATTTATCAGATTGAAAATTCAAAAGCACATGTCTATATACACACACACACACCCTTTGGGCATAAGTTTAAATTGGAATGAGCTATTTGTTACACACAATTTTGCAGGACGAATCCCTTTGAGTTTATTATTCCTCTGGAAAAATATTTGAAGTCAACTGTTCCCGACTATTCAATTGGAGCGAGAGTACAAATGCAGTGTGATGTTGAAGAGTCTCTAAGAAGGTAATGATGTCAAAGTTTGACCGAGTCATGGATGTTTTATCTTGAAATGAATCTATCTCTATGAAAATAAAAGGAAAACATACAGAAGCTGTTAATGGTAATTATAGTCTCTAACTACAATGAACAATTCGTAATCAGGTCTATTGTCTTTTTGTTTTGAGTAACCAGATATGCAGGTACGATAATTGGTACTGAAGTTATTGACAGCATTAGGTGGCCTGGTTCTGAATGGAGATGTCTCAAGGTAATCAAGCCCTTTCCAAGTCTTTTAGATTTAGTTCTTTGAAGCTATAATGCCTTTATGTTCTATATTACTGGATTCAATTAAATTTATATCTTCTCAGGTGCAATGGGATGCCGCAGTAGATGCCTTCATGCACCCTGAAAGGGTTTGTCCTTGGTGGATTGAGCCATTGGAATCTGCCACGGAGAAGCACTTTCCTGTTCTCCCAAACCCAAAAAGGCCACATCTACTTAACCAGCACCCTTTGCCTGGATTAAGTGTCTTTGGCATGAATGGTCAGTACTTATAAATTCATCTCTAGTTTGAGTTCCCTGTAAAATTCGATTTTAGGAAGCTACAAGATGTTAATGCTATAACTTTCCATGTTTATAAATTAGAATGACATGTTGCCTTTTCTTTAAGCATTATGGACTAGTTGAATTCTCTTTTTATCAGATGCTGGTCAGAGTTCAGCCAGGGCGGCATCTCAGACTCAGAGAACGGATAGGGACTTGCAAGGACAAGATTACAGTGGCCTGAGTACTTCATGGCCATTGCAAAGACCATCATCGAGTGATGTAATCAACCCATCGAAGTTCTCAATCAGTGGCTCACAATTTGGGAAGGAAAATCTGAACCAGCTCCCCTTTCACATGCAAGACATTCTTCATAAATCTCTTGGAAGATCAACGTCATTGGCACATGAAGACTTGTCAATATCAAGTTCAAATTTAGGCTCCATTTGTTCTGACTCCCTGGGATGGCCTCCTTACGAATCTAGAAATGAAAATGATGCTCCATTTGGTCAACTTGGAAGTTGTAGTAGATACAAGCTTTTTGGAGTTAGCTTAATTGACCGCCAACCGGAGCTCCCTTCATCACAACCTTCAAGTCTGCGTTCTACTCCTCCAATGTCTGTTACCTCCGGGAAAACATGTCAGAAGTGTCGCTCTGTCAATCGTAGCTGCACAAAGGTACTAAGCATTTCATATTTAACCTTCACATTGATTTGATTTTCTTGAGTTTGATTTGAACCCTCGATAAATACATTATGATATAAATAAATAATAATATAATGTGAATAATCTAAGTTCTACTATATCATATATACTTTATTGAATGGTTAATACAGCAAGTAGCTGAAACATTTTTAGCTTTTCACATTCAGAGACATTTGAACAAAGGCAACTAACTATTTCAGGTGATTAAGCTGGGAACTGCTCTTGGAAGAGCAGTTGATCTTAGCCGTTTTCGTGGATATGATGAACTCATTGCTGAGCTCGACTCGATGTTTGATTTTGGTGGCGGCTTAGTCAATGGAAGCAGTGGATGGCATGTGACCTGCATAGATGATGATGGAGACATGATGTTCTTGCGAGATTATCCATGGCAGTTAAGTACCGAAACTAAAAATATCATTGAAACATTTACTTATGCACAAACAAGCTGTTAAGCTCAAACAAGCAATTTCAATGGTTTTAATAAAAAATAACAGCTGTGGTTGGAATTTTTCATTTACACATTGAAACATTTACTTAAGCAAATTCTGGTAAAAACAAAATTGAGTGGCTTTGTTTTGGCTAGTTACTCTCTTTTCTTTTCTTTTTTGTTGCTAACTTTAGTATTTGTACCATCAAACAATGCAGGGATTTCCAGTGTGTGGTGCAAAAGATGATCATATGTCAGAAGGATGGTATTAACAGTCTCAATCCAAGGTCCTCAGCAGATCCTCCAAGCCTTTAGTGATCCGCCCCGTGTCTCTTTCTCCAGCAGCTTGCAGGACTAGTCCATCTATCCATACCTGTTCTCTCTGTGCAACCAATGCCATTTTGTTTCGTTTTTAGTTTCAATACATTTCTTCCCTTTCCCGGCAATTTCGGAGATCCGCAGTATTATATAAGTTTATGTGGATCTGGCTTTAATATTATATAGGAATATAGCAATCATAGTGAAAATATACAGGGTCAAAAGATCGAAAACTGGTTTTGTTGTTATATGAACCTGTGTTCTTGATACTTGTGCAAAGTATCCATGATTGTGATATAATATTTAACAATAATACATGGAAATTGCTTATTTTTATCGTCTTCCAGAATTTTCAGAATTAAGCCTTGGCGCTTGAAATTTAAGCTAATTGAGTTTGATCAAGTTATTTTAGTACCATAGTGTCTAATGGTCCTCCACAAATGCTTTACGAATAATTTTTCTGGTACCTATAAACTTGCGACTATAATAAAAAATCGTAGAAGTTGAAAAGAACATTGTTCTACAAATTGCGAGAGGTGGGGCATGACCTCATCCCAAAAGGTTTAGTGTATACGAATGAATGGTCGATATTACTAGTTGTGTTTTTTATGTAGAGAAAGCGAGAGGGGACAACAGTGTCCATGATGACAACCTTGAAACTAAATCTGGGTCAGCACATGATCGTGTCGCCTCTCATCCCTTGCACACTCGCATTCACACCATCTTCCATTGCCGTAACTCTGACTAACCAAAATGCTTCTTCTTCACTAACTCTATGCTATACTCCAACTCATTTGCTCACACGGGTCAGATCCCATTCTCACCCATTCCCAGAATCCAATGACCAAGTTGAAGACCTTAGAGTCCCTGACCATTGGTTAGACCCAAACATTTCCTTGCAGGTACTCCTTTTTTGTTGCTTTCAAAACTAATTTCATATCAGTTTTCAATTATGGGCAAGTTTAGAGAATAAGTGGTTGGGGATAAATTATAGCATGTTTTTTTTTCACTTATCAGGAATCAGAATGGCTTAGGGTTACTTTACATAAATGGTTGGATGATGAGTACTGTCCAGAAGAAACCAATGTGGAAATAAGCCGAGTTGCTGCCAACTCATACTACAATTCTTTGCTACAGAAGCAAACAGACCTGGGTGAGATTCTGTTGAAGATGGCCCGTGAACTGGAGTCTATTAACTACAAAGAGAGTTTCCATGGGGCATTCTCATCAGCAAATGCTGCTATTGACCTCATTGCTCAACGGATAGAACAGTTCTGTCAATCAATCTGAATTTGTTGCCTCTAATTTGTTCGTTTTGGTTTGATTTCGTTCTAGTACAATCTTGTATCTTTCCAGGCTTTAACTTTAATCCCTGGAAAATGTTGTAGTGCAGGCCATTTTACGGAATCTTGTGATCTTACTATGGTGTCTATTTCTGAGTTTGCTGAAAAGGAAATGAATCTCATAGGGTTCCTTTCCAGTGAGATTGTGAAAGTCATTATCATGTCAGTATGTCACTGATGAACAACCTTTAAACTATCGAATCTATTCAAGAACTAGTCTTCATCAAGTGAACCAAAAATGTTGTCAACTAATTTTGAAGGAGAAAAGGCAAGAAATTCATATCTTGAGTGGTACTTTCTTATGAATGAAGTCTGCAAGACAAATTGGCACAATAAGTTTATGAGCAGTAATTGAAACACGGGAACCCAAGTTTTTGCATGGGTTTTTTATTCAAACTCGACTGAATTTATTTGTGGTGTATGTCGAAATGATGAGGATTTTGCAAAATGGTTGTTCTTAAGTTTCAATCATCTGACAGGTTCCAGGCTGATTTAAGTTATGTTTTTTTTAGCTTCTTATAAAGTGCGATTCCCTTTGTCAAGTAGTCCACGGGTGCTGTAAAGTTTATAATAAAGAAGGCTATTGATGGAAGCCCGATTGGTTATAATACTCTTTATAATGTTCAATCAAGTTGGCAGAGGATGCAATAGAAAGTGCTCTGAGAATAAAAAGCTTTATCATCATTTCAAGTTGATTATGACTATAGCATATTTTATAATGTTAAAATCTAAAGGTAAACATGAAAGGTTTTATTCTTCTATCATTAGGTAATGAAGGACCTGAAATGGCTGGACCAGCCATCAGAACAGATTCAACAGAAACTCCCACTACAAAGCTTTTCTATCTCTAATTCCTTTTGAATAAAAATATGAAACTATAGAAAAGTATCACTTATAATAGCATCCTTATTTAGGGTGCCTTGAAGCCTTGACTCTCAATGCTTGCATGGCTATCCCAAACTGATATCATTTGGGGTCGCCACTCAAACACTAATTGACTCACTCAATGGAATTATTTATTTAAAATTTCAAATTGGAAGATGGTTTTCCATCATTGTTAGCTTTATCTAAATAAAATTTGAACAAACTTCTACTGAACTTGATCTGGTGCAGGAAAGTCCAAATTCTTAAAAGATGTGAAACCTCCATCCACAACCAAGTTGTGTCCACTAACATACTTGGCATTATCTGACGCAAGAAAAAGTGCAGCTTCAGCAATATCATTGGGTTCACAATAGACACCCTTTAGGACACCAGCATTGTGAATAATATCCGCATGTCTCTGACTATTAACATGAGGATAAATCTGACTCATTTCTCCCAGAACAAAAGGTGTTGGGATGGCAAAAGGTGATATGCAATTGACTCGGATTCCATGCCTGCAGAGCTCTGAAGCCAGCGATTTAACAATGCCTATGATTGCAGACTTAGATATTGAGTAAGTGTGCTGGGCCAAACCTCCCATCACACCTGTGACACTTGCTGTGCAGAGAATAGACCCACTTCCACGTGGGATCATCACACGTGCTGCATGCTTCATGCCTGCCACAGCACCACGAACATTTATGTCCATGATTTTGTCAAACAATGCCATGTCCAGGTCAACAATGCTTTGAGGACTTCTGCAGGGTACCCCTGCATTGTTGTACATGATATCAAGTTGTTTGTATTTAGAAACGGCAAAATCAACAGCATTGGATATGTCTGACTCTTGAGTGACATCACATGTTATGAAAGTAGCATTAGATCCTAGTTCTTTTGCCGTCTCCTCACCAAGCTGTTGATGAATATCAGCAATAATAACCTTAGCTCCATTATTGATAAATTTGGTAGCTGTGGCCTTTCCTATTCCACTAGCTGCTCCAGTGATCAGTGCAACCTTGTCTTGTAGCTTCCTAAACCACCACATCAGAGAGTAAGGCTATATCACCCCACAAATCTTTCTAATACTTTATGAAAATAAAAGAAAAAGTAAATACATTCATCAATATCTTGGAAAGTTAAAAAAGATCAAATACTTCTTGTAGAAGGATTTTGAATTATTTCAACATCAAATGTGAATTAAAAAGCCTCAAGTACAAAGATCCTTGTGATAACATTTGTAGAATGCTGAACATCATATGATACATATCTAATATTTGACGGAATCAGAAATTCATGACTAAAAGATTGTGGAGTCTTTGATGCCCCATCAAAGACTAGTATGTCACCAAAAGATGTATAAGTGTTTCAACAATTGAGTACCTAAACCAAAGTCAAAGGTTCGATCTTAGGTTTGGATATAGGTTGGCAGTTGGAAATACCACTTTATCCTAAAATGGGTCGATCCAATTCGCGGGGGACTAATTAGGTGCCAAATAGAAGCCCCAAATCCCTCCTCTGGTTACATTAAAATAAAAGTCTGGTGTCTCAACTGGGAAATCTATTCATTATCTTCATAGTCCTCTACGCAAACATAGACACCATGACAGGAATATAAACTATAATGCATCTAAGGAAGATAGATACAAGAAGAAAGCTGAAGAAATAGTAAAGCAGCTAATCCAATTCGTATTATGAAAGGAGCTATATCAATTAAAATGCAAGGTCCCAGTCACAAGTCAAAACGGCTAGTGATCTGTGTGATAAAGAAGTGAGTATCTTCATGTAAGACTCCATACATTTATTTAATTAATCCACCAGGTACACATCAAAAGCCTTCGAATTCTGTAAATATGTGAATGGTAGCAGTGAAAATGAAAGGATTGCAAGGAAAATGCTGTAAATTTGAAACCGAGATGCATTGTGGATATGTGCCAGGAGGATACATTATGAACAATCAGCATTCGCCCCTTAGCTTGTTTTCACAAAAATTTCCCCCAATCAACCTTAATGGTTTCAATTAGTCAGATCAGAATAACTGATAGTTTCCAACTGATAAATCAAAGACAGGATAAACTGATGGTTAAGTTTCCATACCCTCCAGCTTGAGTAGACAGCAGCCTGTTGAAGCTCTCAGCAAACAAAGCCCTTGAATAGGAAATGTTGCCACTGTTTCTAGCAATTACAGAAACAAAAACTAAGTTGTAGCAGTATTCATAACATAAAAATAATCAAAGAACTGAAAGAAAAATCCACATGCAGGATCAAAGGTTATTATAACAAAAAACAACAGCCATTCATTTCATTAACCTAGATGTTAAATCTACACACAATCCATCCACCTCACAAATTGGACAAGTAAAGAACAATTAACAAAAAGGTGAGTGAGAGAATTCAACAGTGGCTGAATGGAAAATGTGAGCAGAACATCTTATACTTTTTTAATCATCAAAGTGAAAAGATAGTTAAAGGGAATAATTAAAACAGAGAAACACGTGAAAGACATAAAGTGTGAAACCAACCTCAAACCCATTCTTATCATGATTTCTGGCAAAAAAAAGAGCTCAAATGCAGACTCATACACCAGAAGCTCTGAACATTAGCTTTGGATCCCTGTCAGACTAAACAACACTCTTAGTCAATGCTATCTTATAAAATGATGCAAGGGCAATTTCGTCAACATGACTAAAAATATATGTGTGATATAATTATTAAAATAAATAATTCCAATTCGAAAACACAATTTTACAAATAAAAAATTATGTTTCAATTTTTTTTCTTAATTAAGTAACACTACTTTAAATTTATATATATATATATATATATATATATATAT
>Ga0123341_1004227_pt1 | contig 12553 bp, 7 predicted proteins | sample Turbeapinknodule_FD_89959 | JGI IMG/M metagenome (GOLD analysis project Ga0123341, IMG submission 89959) | Root nodule microbial communities of legume samples collected from Mexico - Turtle bean Mexico pink nodule | ecosystem: Host-associated > Plants > Roots > Nodule | place: Mexico: Nepantla... | reverse complement strand
TTCAATGACTTTATAAAAACTCAATTCACTTTGAGAAATTATTCAATTCAGTTTAGATTTTTTTTTTCTCACTCTAAAAACACGTCTAAGGTGGCCAATAAACTAGAAATATCCGTAACAAAAAGAAAATCATAGTTATGTACTTGTATAGTCTAAAAAGGGACCTACATAGTACCTGGAACTGGGACAGACGGTAACAATTGTCCGATCTCTCGGTCATTCCTTCTTCGTCCTTTTTTATTCTCTCCCTAACATTCGGTTGTTCCTCGCTTGGTCGAGAGTTAACTTACAAAAGGTTCCCTAATGATCAAATAAGTATTTTATATTAAAGTATATGATGTAATTGATAAATGCGTACATTACTTTTGTGTATAAGACCAATTTATAGTGTTTAGTAATTGACTATTTCATTCATGGACCATATTTGACACGTGTCTTCAATAAAACAATATTAGTTGATTTATCAGCTTCCGGATTCATCGAGATGTAGCCTGGATTTGAGGGATGTTACCCTGATTTGTAGGATGTTACCATACTTATCATTTATCATTGATTTACTCTTCAATGTAATTAATCATCCGATCGATCGGTCAAAAATACCCAATAACATAGCTCGTTCAATCTCAACCGATACAGTATAAAAGAAATTATTCATCGTCGATTACATTTTCTCTTGCAACATGAGTCAAACTATCAAACAATAGACTTTTTTCAATTTTTACAAAAATAAAGAAATTATCATTGGAATGAACTAAGAATGATGGTGACTAAAACTGGGATGTTCACAAGTTGAGTAGAGTAGGATTTGGGCAAAATGAGTTTTTGGTTTTCTAGTTGAACTTAATCTTTCTATATCTCGTATCTGCCTTCCGCTCTCATCTTTCTCAATCTATCAATTGGTCTGGGATTCGGTACTATTTGAAAGATGGGAAAATTAGCAAGGTAAGTTGATTGATATTTTATGTGATCACTGATTTTCTTATAAGACTAGGTGCAGGGGTGTCTTGATTTTATATGTAAGACAAGATGACACTGTTTTCTTAATAAGAATATATTATTTTTTTGGTATGTTATGCGGGTTGAAAGAACTCAAAGAAGCAAGGATATGGGTCTGGTATTAACAGATTTGGGAGGAAAACATTTACACGGAAAGAAAGAGATGCCTACTAGAGGGTCATTCCTCAGTTCATTGTCGAGAAGTTTGGCACAATGGCATTAACCCACAAAATTTGATAACTAGGAACAACCTTCTCTTCTCTCTCTCCTTGCCTCACTCGAGAAGCATAGGTGTTGTAGGCACAAGTGCATGGAGAGAGCTCGGTGGAACTAGTGTTGGTGGGGAGGTTACTAGCGCTACAGCCGGAGAAGATGCTGTCAGAGGCTTGGTCACTAGAGCAGCAGCCACAACGGTGGGAAGAGATGTCGTCGGCGACGATGTGAGGGTTACGGTCTTAGGGGACATCATCACTTAACACCTCACATCTCTTAATTCCGTCTTTCTCTGTCACATAAGCAGCACTTGACGTTGTAAGGTGCGATTTAACGAAAATGATTAATTTAAATACATTTTAAAAAATATAAGGAACCAAATTGATTTTTTTTTTAAATCAATATACTAAATTGAATATTAACCCTAAATGCAAAGACGAATAAGGTAATTATATCTATTTTTTATTATTAGTATTATTGACTTGTCACATATATTATCATTTATTCTATGACAAAAAAAACCCTTGTAACTTTTCTCTTACCTACTTCACGTGTTTCATAAATCAAATAGCATAATGATAGAAGAGAACAATAAAAACGAAAATGATATAATTGATGAAAAAATAAATATATTTAGGTTTATTTATCTAATTTTAGGGTTGAGATATGACAAAAACGAACAATGAAAATTAATGTTAAAGATAAATGATAAATACATTAATACTAGAGTTATTAGGAAAAGAAAGACATACTATCACAAGAATGTTTAAAAATGTTTAACTTCATTTCAAAAGTAAATGATAGACAAAATAAAAGAAGATATAAATGAGAGTTTTAGGATTGTTTAGAGTTATGCCAATTATAATAGATGTGAATCAAGTATGAGAGTTGGTATTAAGTAATTATAGTAAACTTATAACTCAATTCATATAAGAGTGAATTCATTTGAGTTATGTCAAATTTATCTCAATCATAAATAAAACTAAACTCTATCTAATTTGATTGGATCAACGAATAATCCAACCCAATAAACAATAATTAGAACACAAAAATAGAATTTTAAAGAAATTAAAAATTTTCAAAAAAACGATAGTGTACATTTTAATCACCCATTACTATCCTATAATCAAAGCTTATTTCTATCATTGTCACAAAATAAGTCAAACCACAAACAAATCATAAATAGTCAAGAAAAAGCTTTGGGCCACAAGCGCCCAACTACACTCAATCAATTCTTGAAAATAACTTTTTAGTATGATTTTCTAGTTTGTTCACAATTATAAATTTCCACGTTGACATAATTTACTCAAACAACTTTTTAATTTTCACTTTTGATTATAAAAAACTCAAATGGAACCAATATTTGACTTTGAAAGGTGACAAACTAAAAAAATAGAAAAAGGAAAAAAAGTGGTAAAATTGAACAGAGAAAAAAGAGTGTCTAAAAGAAAAAAAGTAATGGGTAAAAAACATAATTTCTTTTGTTATTATATTAATTTATTATAATATATTAATACTAATTTTAATTATGTATTATTATAATAGAGTCCATAATAAAATGAAATGAAAATAGATGATCCCTAATAGTTAGGAATAGAAAATAATGAACTATGGATGTAAAAAAATGGTTAGTTTGATTTTTGAGATGAGATTATAATAAGAATAATAAAAGATTATGTGGACATCCAGTGATCCAAACTATGAGCTATGGGAAAAGGCGAGTTGGAGGAGAGAAAAAAAGGCATGATAGAAAGTAGTTGTAAGTTGAGTTGCCTAACAAAGCAGTGCTGTTGCAATTTGTGCTTTGTGACCTGACCACTGTATAATTAAAATGCAAGGAAAACATCTAGCTGACTAAACAAGAGAAGATCACAGAGAAGCAGAACATTAGACATTCGCATAGTTTCTTCCTGTGAGATTTCGGACAAAGGTCCCCCACTAACCACTGGACTACAAAAGGGTGGAATCTAGAAAGTGTCAAAACAAAATTGTTCAAAACATGTTTCATGGCAGGCGAATAAAACTGGTTTACCACCAATTAGTGACAGTAACAAGCACTATAAACAACCCATAATTAATCATGATTGCACCCCCACGTCACCTGCCACATGATTAACTTGACCACCTGCACCATGATTGTTGTAATACCCACCGCCTCTTCCTCCTCTTCCTCTGTTGTTATAGTAGTTCCTTGGATAATAATTCCCAGGCTGGTCGTAGTATGGATTGCGCCCGTTTTGGTAGCCTCCTCCTCCTCTGCCACCACCACTTCGACCTCCACGCCCATTTGAATAACCCCTACGACCACCTCCCCCTCGACCGCCTCTATGGTTCTGATAACCCCTCCTCGGATATGACTGCTGCTCCTTTCCCTCGAAATCTCGTTCATTCTGCTCTGCATCCGCTTGTGGGTTCGTCTGACCGTGTTGAACTGACACCACTTCATTTGCATTTTCTGCTTCTACCTCATCCTGCAGTAAGAAAATTCTTCAGCGTCATATCTACTTCAATGACATTAAGATATCTATATCTAGCCAAATTATACGAACCTTCTGAAGCTCTCCTTCAGGATCAGTCTGATCATCTTCAGATCCATGTCCTTGGAAATTTGTGGTTCCTTCATCCTACAAAAAGCATATGGAACTTGTAAGATAACAGTATGCAGTATCAAAAAAAAAAAAAATTGGCTTCAATGATCCTGAAGACAATAAAATAAGTTCAATGTCCTTTACAAAAGCAACAAGCAATGAGAACTTGAAAAGTAAACAGTTGTATAGAATTAATATCAGTATTATTAGCTATCATATTAAAAGCAACAAGGGTTGTCATTTTACAGAGGATTTGACTGCTTAAAATCAAATAAAAACTTGTGCGGAAAATCTTAAAAGATAAAAAACTTAATAAGGAAACGAGGGTATGCAATTATAATACTAAATCAGCCAATAAGATTTGGAACATCGAAAAAAAGTTACGACAAAAGAAACGGATATTGTGTATTACAAGGGATGAAACTCAAGTTATATAAACAATAAACATTTTGAAAAGGAAAAGGGTTATGAAGATACAACTAAAAATGGATACAATTTACTCAAATGGAGTAACTGACATTATGGGGCTGAAAATCCTAAAATTCATAAAAAAAATGGACTTTTAACAAAAACATGTATTTGTTCATAGATTAAATGAAAACCCCAAACAGGTAAAAGCTAATATTGGAATTGATCAAGGTGCAGAAACACAAAACTAAGAATTCTTTCTTTATCAAGGTGCCATAACTTTCGAATTGATAAAATAAGGTGTGAAATATTGTCATTGTTCCTAAGATTTCTTGGCCAGAGAGACAATAATTTTGGAATTGAACCACAAAGAATGGTATGGCCTATATGTTGACGAACACCTTTAAAAACAACCACTCCGCACACAATGGTTTCCTAACAAGGAGCCTTTAATACATATTAAAGAATACTTCTCTTTTAATAATCAACCCCTCACCAACCTAGTGCACAGATAAACTGACACAACAACTGCTCCACCCACAATTGCAGACAAAATAACAGCCAGATAAACTACATACAATTGTTTTGTTCAGCATACTTAAGAAACTGCCGATGCAAATTTCTTATTTTTCTACAGTATACTAACAAATTTAAAAGACACAGGGTCTTGCAGATTAAATAGATAAAAAAAGTCTACAATATTAAGCATATCAGAATAATAATTTGTTAACTGAGATTTATCAGTTGTAATGGTGTTGCCCTTGAAAGAATATAAATGCTAGATGTGTTCTGAGTCATCATAAATTAATAACAGTTATTCTTCATTCTTCAAAAATATTCTCTTCATTCTCTAAAATCTGGCATTCGTTGGAGTTCACATTACCAAGAGAACCAGACTTGTAGTTATAGCAATGATTTTTCAATAAAATTATAATCCAGTGCAATGACATGGGTTAAAAAAGAAAATTAATCCAGTGCAAAGTTTTAGCCCGGACTGACAGTACAGTTTAAAATGTATTATTTAATTTAAACAAAAGGATCAGTACACGAAAACATCAGGCAGTGAAAAGTAATCAAACATTATTTCTTTCTTGTTAATAATCCTCTGGAAGTTAAACAATAAAAGCACATTTGTCTGTATACTGTAGTGAACTGTAATCAAACTTTAAGCTTACATCCAAGCAAAATTTGTTAACTCTAAAAGTGATTAATTGTGTTACTTTGGCCCAAGAAAGTTTGACCAAACAAATAATCTTTTGTGGCATGAAACCGTAGTTAACATTTTGGTACTTAGTGAGATACATTTGTTATTCGATAAATCACATATCTCTATGTGAATAGAAAGAGGAACAAACAGTTGTCCTCCCAGTAACCATCTCAGGTTTTAGAATGTTGTGCAAGTATTCAAACTAACAGAACTTCACTACACTAGAGGGTGGTACCCACTACATTTTTGTACACCACAATTACCATGCATCAGCATTCAAATGAATGTTGAACAGAGTAAAAAACTATATTTGCACACAAATAACAAGAGTAACAGTGGTTTGCAACTTTTAGTGCAATAAGCATATACACAGCACACTTATTAGAACTTCGGTATAATTTATAAGTTATTCCCTAGTAAGTTACAATTTATAAGTTATTCCCTAGTAAGTTATAATTTATAAGTCATTCTCAGTTAGCACTCCAGTGGAGGGGTCCCCTCTTAAGCCCTCTAAAATCACTTAGGAGATAGCCAGGTAGCAATTCATTTGCCATTTGAGACAGCTAGATGCATCGAAAAAAGATAAATGCCACTGATCTTATTTCACTAACCCCTGACAGGAAATTTAACCAAATCAGCATTAACTCAACACTCAGAATCAGGAAATGCAACAACAGTTAATAGCTAGAAACATTGAGCAAAATACCCCATAAAAAGTGGTTTTGATTCAATATAAAAGAACAAGTAACCGGCTATAAGAAGTCAACCATGGCAAAAAAACTCAAATATATCAACCAAAGTCTAATGACAAGGCCAATGCTAAAGCAAAGCATGATATATAACTAGTGTTATTGATGGCAGACGGCAAAAAATTCGCCATACACAAATGGCATAAGATGTAGCACAATGTAATCAAAATCACGATCTAGATCATCGATCCCACGATCTTGCATTCTTTTGGGAGGAAAACGTGTTGGATCCAATGTAGTCAAACTCATAACTCAAAAGGATCGGAGAAAAAGATAAAGATAAAAGATTTTAACTCGACTCGTAAGAGTTACTAATAGTATTATAATATATATTTATAGTGTTACAATATATATTTATAGATAAATTAAAGAAAAGATTAGAAATCCGATGTGAATTAAAATTATTGGGAACTTATTATATTTTAAATGGGCCAAGTAAGGCCCAAATAAATTTAGGAAATGACTTCCTCTTGCTACTACAAAATGCTTCTCCAATAACTTAATTTGAATTAGTCAGGATTGCAATAGTCTGGATATTAGAATTGGGTCAAGGCCCAAATGTTTGAAATACATTTAAGGGTTTATTTTGGGGCGACAGCTCTTCACTTCCATGTGTCGTACATCATCCCTTTTAATCTCTTCATTTTCAGCCACGGTCACAACCTCACTAGAGCGCACCACCACTGTCACCACCGCACAAGACCATCAAAATCGCCACTGCAAAACCTCGTTCTCTACGCTAGAGCAACCAAGTTCCATTTTTCTTGGTCAAAAATGGCTAAGCACAAGTCACGATCCAGGATCAACAACCTATGTCGATCCTTAGATCGACTGGTCTGTGTGGCACCTTGCTATGATCCTCTTCTATACCTATCTATCAGTCGAGTCACCTCAGTTGGCCTTCCAAACATGCTTACTTGTGCGAGTATGCGAGTAAACTTGTAATTTTAACTACATCGGTTGGATCAAAAAATTGCCAAATCGAAGCAATCTGATGAGTCATGGGTCGGATCGGAGGATCTTTGAGTCTCTCCAATTCGTGACTCGACCCATTAAAAAAATACCTAAAAACAAGGCCCACCCTAAATAACACCCCTTATCATCAAAAACCATAATTTCAAAGCCCTAATTGTAGAACCCCTCCTCCGTTCGCACCGTCGCTCACACCATTGCTCGTGTGCACCTCCCTCGTGATTCATCGCGAGTGCTTTTTATGTTAGCTACCTCACTACTCTTCCTCACAATATTAAAACTATTTTAATTATGTTATGTATTTAGACCATTTTATGAATTATGAATCCATTTTTAATTATGTTATGTACAGTAGTAACTTGAGTGGTAACTCTTTCGAGTCGAGTTACGATCCTCGAGTTACGAGTTATCATTCCCCTTTTGATCCTCTTCCCAAGTTACGAGTTTAACAACATTGATATAGCAACTTATGGCAGAACCATGGCAGGTGTGTATGTAATTGCAATGCAAAGGTAAGTCAAAGAGTCATAAAAATCAAAGGGGATAAATTAGAAAGGTCGAGAGGTGGTGAAGTCAAAAAAGAAAAGGTTGAGGCAGTGAGAAACAAGAACAAGGTCAAGGAAGAGATGTTGAATCAAAGAAAATAGGATAAATAATTGGGGGTAATAAGCAGGTCCAGGGTTTTAGAGAAGGGTAGAATGTTTAGAAAGGTGAAATGACCCAAAACCCAAATTCTCTCTTTTTCTCTCCTAAGATTTCCACCATACTTTTTCACCATGGCCACTACATCAATGTTGTCAAGATCACAAGTTTACTTGCACGAGTCAACGAGTTTGGAGGGCCACCCAAGGTGACTCAATCAGCAAATCAGTATCAAAGCAGATTGAGGCGTTGCGATATTGTCCATCTTGGATCATGACACGTGCATTTGGAGGGCCACCCAAGGTGACTCAATCAGCAAATCGGTATCAAAGCAGATTGAGGCGTTGCGATATTGTCCATCTTGGATCATGACACGTGCAGGACATTTTTGGCCAAAAAAAACGAAACTTGGTTGCTCCATCAAAAGAGAATGAGGTTTTGCAGCAACGGCACGCACTCTGTTGAAGCTGTGACGACGGTGGAAAATGAATAAATTAAATGGGAGGGTGTACGCACAAAAGTAAAAAGGTGTTGCCCAAAAATATAGCCTAATTTCAAAAAATCTAATTCAAACATTTGGACATTGACCCAATTTTAATATTCAACCCATTGCAACCCTAATTCAAATTAAGTCATTGGAGAAGTGTCTTGCAGCCGCAAGAGGAAGTTAACAACAATAATAATTAAAAACCACAATCAAGGTTTATTTGGGCCTTACTAGGCCCATTTAAAATATTACAAGTGCCCAAAAATTTTAATTCACACCAGACTTCTAATCTTTAAGTTATCTATAAATATAAATATGTATTGTAACTGAAACTCGAGATCTTCTCAAGTTACAATCTTTATCTTTTATCCCCTTTCTGATCTTCTTGCAATTTACATCTTTAAGTTATCTATAAATATAAATATGAATTTTACATCTTTAAGTTATCTATAAATATAAATATGAATTGTAACAGGAATTTGAGATCCTCTCAAGTTACAATCTTTTCCTCTTAAGTTACAATCTTGTATCCCCTTTCTGATCCTCTTGCAATTTACGAGTTTGACAACATTGCACTACATGAAAAGCACCCATCACACAAAAAGCCACCATTAAACCGCCATAAAATGGAAGTCATTGCGAAATTTGACACCACCATATGCCATGGCAACTTTTTAACAAAAGTGTCTATAGTCAAAGACACAACATTCATGGATACATGTTTAATTACTCAAAAACAAATATTGAAACAAGGTCTCTTCAATCTAACCTAATGGGAAAAAAAATACTGGAAAATCACTTTTGTCCACTCCAAAAAATATAGTTTCCAGCATATCGAAGAAAATCATAAACAGAACATATTTAGACATGCTTGCATAAAATACCATCCGTAAGCAACATGAACGAGACAGGTCAGAGCCTCTTCTTGTGCATACTTTGTGCATACTTTATAACAATAATGGTTTTAAATCTTAATAAAATTTTGCCAAGGTTTGCAGGCATTCCTCACCTAGTGAGATAAGGCTTTCGTTGTGGTTGATCTGCACATATTGCAGATTTACTGTGTAGAACAAAATTCAAATGAATTAATATATGCATAATAACAATGTACTTGAAGATGTGTATATTTACAGAGTACTTTAACTAATAAAAGGTTTCTCCTAACATTTCAAGTGCTGATTCAAGTTTGCACTTGACACATATATCTATAGCATAATTCTACATTTCTAAAAAAGTATGATTCGTGATAGGAAACAAATTACTCATAGGTCTCAATGACCTTTTAAAGCTTGAGCACAGATTACAGTATACATCAAACCCCCACCACCAGCAATTATATTGTATGTGAAGCTAACTAGTAACTTAACAACTTATACTCTTTCTTCACCACTAGCACAGAACTTAACAGCTTATTCTTAAGAACTATTTCACCACTACATTCCTCTGAGTTGAAGGGCAAAGGAAGCACATGCTTATTCATCTATACGCATTCTTGACAACACTTCAAAACTCATGAATAAAACAGCAACATCACATAAGAATTCAAAGGGTGTTCTTCAAAACTAATAGAGAGAATGGAATTCTAATATAATTTCGCCCTAACCACATTCATAAGCAGAAGAATTACAACAACCAAATCAGCAAGCATCCCTCTCATACCCCACACTCCTTTTAGCTGTACAACAGTAAACAAAAATACCTTTCAACAAAAGTTATATTACTTTCAAACAGCATATTGACAGCTAGCCCTCAATCCCAAAGTCCAAAAAAATTAAACATTTTTTCTGGCAAGCACACAAAAAATCCAAGCCATTAACTTAACTCATCTGAATTCAAAAGAAAGCTATACACATCCAAACAAAAACATTTAAGAAAACAACCAATCCAGCAACATTACAATTATACCTTCTCCTGAGACTGATAAATAGGTTGTTCCACTTCAACCGGAACCACAGACCCATGCACGGGCACATGGAAAGAAACGTAATTCCCCCCAGCAGCAGCTGCAGCAACTTCAACCGGAGCCTTCATCTCAGGAGTAGTAGTAAAGTACTCCGAAGACATTATCTTATCCAACTTCTCCCGCAATCCAGCATCTACAAAAATTGAAACCAAAAGCCAAAAACACTAAGTAACAAGTTAACAACCAACACAAAAAACACCAAACACGCACAGAGCAAATGAACAGAACCATACAAGTAACATCAGCATCAGGTCCGATGGGATGCTCCGACTTGGCGAGCCACAGCTTGGCGTGCTCTACGCAGCGCTGCAGCGCGTTCTTGTGGGAGAAGCTGGAGTCGGCTGGCCGAGAGACGAGCAGGCCGCGCAACGCCGAGATCGAATCCAAGTCCTTCTCGCCTAGCAGATCGGTGGCATCGTCCGTGACGTAGTCGTAGGTCAAGCAGCAACCGCGCTCGTGCGTCCGTGTGAGCATGGTGGAGGCGAAGTCGCTCTTGACATCGAAGAGCGAGCCGAAGTAGAGCAGGTTGAGGAGGTCCTCCACGACGACGTCGTCCTCTGAGTGCTGCGGCGGTGGCTGCTCGAATGAGCCGGAGCTTTCGGCTAGGGTTGGGGTTTCGGCGCCTCGAGCATTCGGCGCCGCACCCTGGAGTTCCTCGGTTAGCGCGGAGGCGAGGGGCTGGCGAAGCTTCTCAAACTCGTCGATAAGGGCGAGAATGGAGGGTTTGGTGCGGAGAAACTCTTCCTGTTCCTTGTTCAAGGTTTTTCCCTGGGAGAGGGACTCTTCCATGGCTTGGATGCGGTTGATCTTCTTGCGGTAGGCGCGGATTCGCTTGTTGATTAGGTTCATGACAGGGCCGTCGGCGACGTCGGGGCTTGCGGGGGTCGCCATTTGCAACCAAGCACCTCCTGCAGTTGGTCTTCTGGTCTTCCGCTGGAACCGAGGTTGCACGGTGGAGGCGCAGAGGGAGGGTTGTTCGACGGCGGAGAGAGAAAGAATGGGTTGGGTTTGGTTTGTTGTGAACAATACGGCGCGGTGTGCGAGCGAGTGTTTGTGTGGAGAGTGTGTGTGTACTTGGGGTTTGAGAGAGTTTATAAGGAGAGTGTGTTGTGCGCGCTATGGTTTTGGGGTTTCCATTTTGTGTTTGTGTGTGTCTAGAATATTGGGAGGAACCGAGTGGGCCGAACTTGTCGGTTATGTGGCCTTGTGGGATTTTTGGATCCAATAAGACATGGACACACCACTTCCCTCTGCCAGCTGTGTAAAATGGATAGGTCCAATCACACTGCACACTACATATTAAACGACAATTCCTAATATTATTATTCTACTTCTTCTCTGTTAACCAAATTATCTCTTTTTATTCACTTATTTACCAAAATAATTCCTCCTTAAACTAGATTAATGAATTTCAGGAGTTTCAATATTTTACTATATTTTCTGCCCCAGGATAAATTTTAGAAAATTCTGTAAAACAGTCTAAGTTTATATTTAAGGGTGTAAAATTATTTTTTTAATATTTCAGAATTCTTTGTGATAACCAATCTTGAAAATTATTCTCATTATTGGAAATTATTAACTTATATCTTATTGGTCAAAATAGTTGTAGAAAATATTTATGTAACTTTTTATATATTTTAAATTTACTATTATGTTAAAGTATTTAATAGAAGTCAAAAAAATCAATGAACCTTTATTTTGTTTTGAAAACGTTAGATTTCCACATTCTTTATATGAGAATGTTTACGTAGAAAATATTGGGCAAAAATCATGTTGTATTGGTTTACTAAATAGTAAGCATTGTTATATTAATTTTAATTGAAAAAAAAATAGATAGAAGCTTCCTGTCTATCATTTTTATTTGTAAAATATTTAAAAAAATATGTAGATATTATTGTTAGTTAATAAAAAAATACATTTTAAGATATTGAAACTTTCTTTGAATAATCTAATATAATAAGATAACAGATAGAAAGGTTCACTCAAGTAAGAAATTACCAAGAGTGAATGGTTGTCTAGTAATAAGTAAGATTCAACATTTTATGAACAAATTAAATGGCTTGAGATTAATTTAAAATAATAAATATATTAATATTAATAAATATATTAAATTAATTTGAAATAATAAAATACTAATATGAGCAAACAACCTACAATATATTTATCTCATATAAATTTAAAGGATAATTTAATAAATCTTAATAAAAAGTAGTTAAGACATAAAATCGTTAAATAAAAAAAATAAAAGAATTACATACCCATGAAAATAATTACTTATAAACAAGAATGTCAAAACCAAAAATAGTGAGAATCCCCTCAATATTATAG
>Ga0123341_1004225_pt1 | contig 12556 bp, 9 predicted proteins | sample Turbeapinknodule_FD_89959 | JGI IMG/M metagenome (GOLD analysis project Ga0123341, IMG submission 89959) | Root nodule microbial communities of legume samples collected from Mexico - Turtle bean Mexico pink nodule | ecosystem: Host-associated > Plants > Roots > Nodule | place: Mexico: Nepantla... | reverse complement strand
ATTCTCTAACCACATTACACCCAATGAAATAAACATGTATCATTCCTAACAACTACTTCGTAATAAACATACTTAAGTACTAAACACGTCATGTACGATCCCTTTCAATTATGACTAACAAAACCATTTTTTCCCTTTCCATACCTAGTCCATGGTGATTTCATCACAGCCGACTTTGCATGTTTCCTTGCTCTATGCTTCACTCGTGCGAATATGTTACTTTTTTCTTCTCCCCCATCTTGGTCTTTCGGTACATCTTGCTTTTGGGGTACGTCTTGTTGTTCGGGTACGTCTTGCTGTTCGGGTACATGTTGTTCTTCAGGTACACCTTGCTCATCGGGTAGGCCTTGCTCTTCGGGTATGCCTTGCACTTCAGGTATGCCTTGCTCATCGGGTTCATCTTTGTCATCAACGTAAGAAGTCTGCAGATGTTCGTCATCATCTATAGAAGGACTATCACGCACATAAGATTTTGCACGTGCACTTAAAAATTCTTGTAACTCTTTCAACTCCTTCTCCAAATTGCTGATGACAACCTATTGTTTCTTTGCTTGGCGAAGCATATCAACTACTTTCACCTTCATTTTACTATAGTCCTTTTTTTCGACATGTCGGTTGTAAATCCACGTCGAACTACCTCAAATGCTTGTACAACGAATTCATTTTGCAACTCTTCATTGGACGCAGATAAGTCCACAATAACCTATTCATGCAGACAATAAATACCAACATAAATGGAAAAAAAACTAAGTATTGTACATTAAATAAAAAATTTCAATGTATTTTACACACCACATTCTGTTGCAGTCCAGATGCAATTTCAATGTCACCCATCCTAACATCCATCCAATGTGTGATACGAGGATATCTATTTCCAATCCTCGACATTTGCCGCTTGTAAGAGAACAAATGTTACAGTGCCCATATCTACACAAGTCATCAAATTAATGTCAGTAACTAGAAAATGTATGGGAAGTCATTACACATACGAAGTAAACATTTTAAATTACTCGCATCAAGTACACACAACCACGAACATGGATATATGTAGCATTAGTTTTCCTCCTCATACACATTGAAGCTGAACACAAACTCTGAAGCAAAAAGTCATAAACTAAACCTCCCCAATTAAACCTACCCAATTCGCCCAGATCATCCACAACCCAAAACAACCCACCAGGAACTAAACCCATTCTACTTGGAAATATAAACTATGGCATTCCTAACAAGATGTACAACCTGCAAAAGTCATCTATGGAACATTCGTTGTGGCGTTTAACAATTTCATCATAAATCATTTTCACAGATACATGACTACTTTAGAAGAAACTCATACTCTTACAATTGTTTTCTGTTTTTTCTAAGTCAAATTTGTTTCCCACAACTCTAAGACCTATACCTAAACAAGCATCTAACAAAGTAAATGGGACGACTATAGAGCTAACTACAAAACCATGACTTCTCTCCACCCACCTAGTACATAACTCCCTTAAAAGGTAGCGACTCAATTTTAGGTTCCCATCCAACACAATTAGCCAACCAAAGGGGGTTGAATGAATAATAAACTTTTCTTCAGCACTTAAGGTTTTGTTCAAACTTTCCAAAAATTTAGGCCTGCAATAATGCCTAAAGACTTGCATTTATAAAAACATGTACACTTTACTAAAAATGTGATGTCATCATATGCCTAAGAAAATTAAGCATATTCGAAATCAAACCTTATCATCCACAAAAGATTTTGCATGACTACTTTATTGAGTTGTCATTATATCCTAGAAAACATAAAAAATCAACAATGAATACGTTATTCAAAACGAAACAACAATGAAAGAACATCAATCTTTAAAAAATCAAACAATTCATAGTTAATGTATTCTATAAATGTGCTTCTGGAATAAACTGACTTTGGGTCAACACAAGGAACATAAGACAAAAACCTTACATTATACCCCACCCCACCCTAACTAATAAAAGAACAAACCTAACATTTTAAGAAAAAGTTACCCTACCTCTGACATAGAACTATAATGTGGGTCACCAGATATTCCCTTTAGGGTCACCACATTCTGCAACTGTCTAAGTTGAGTGAATTTTGTTGTTAGTTCGCACTTTCCTACTCTCATGGGTTCTAAGAACCCATTTAACCCACTTTCTCCCAACCTCATGGCCCACCCTTCACCAACACGAACACTCACTTCCCATATCCAGGAAAAAGTTTCACTGGGTCTGTGCACGAAGTGTAATGTGGGTCACCACATATTCCCTATAGGGTCACCATTTTATGATATTCTCTTAGTTGAGTGAATTTTGTGCCCACTTCACATTGCTATAACTCATGGCCTTTAAAGACCTCAATTAAACCACTTTGTCCCCAGTTCATGCCCCACTACAAACACTCACTTCCCATTTCCAGAAAAAGTTTCCATGGGTATGTGCAGGAAGTCAAGTGTCGGTCACCACATATTTCTTATAGGGTCACCATTTGATTATATTCTCTTAGTTGAGTGAATTTTGTGCCCACTTCACACTGCTCTACACTCATGGCCTCTAAACACTTCAATTAAAGTACTTTGTCCCCAACTCATTCCCCACTACAACCAACATGAACACTAACTTCCCATATTCATAAAAAGTTTCCCCACATCATGCCCATCCCAACAAACATGAACACTCACTTCATATTTCCATAAGAAGTTTCACTAGGTTACTGCAGGAAGTGTAAAGTGGGTCACCACATATTCCCTGAAGGGTCACCACTTACTGTCACTCTCTAACTTGACTGAATTTTGTAGTTAATTCACACGATCCTCTCTCACAGCCTCTAAATAACTTATTTAACCCACTTTCTCCCCACCTCGTGTCCCTCCCTCACCAATACGAACACAATTGACATTTCAAGAAAAAGTTCCCCTGTTAGGTCTGTGCAGGAAGTGTAATGTGGGTCACCACATACTCCTACTGGGGTCACCACATACTGCAACCCTATAAGTTTATTGGATTTCTACTCACTTGACACTGCCTTACAGTCATGCACTCTAAAGTCCTGATCTAAGACATTTTCTCCCCACATCATGCCCATCCCAACAAACATGAACACTCACTTCATATTTACATAACAAGTTTCACTGGGTTTGTGCAGGAAGTGTAAAGTGGGTCACCACATATTCCCTAAAGGGTCACCAAATATTGTCACTCTTTAACTTGACCAAATTTTGTGGTTAATTCACACGGTCCTACTCTCACAGCCTCTAAATAACTCATTTAACCCACTTTCTCCCCACCTCGTGTCCCTCCCTAACCAACACAAAGACAATTGACATTTCAAGAAAAAATTCCCCTGTTAGGTTTGTGCAGGAAGTGTAATGTGGGTCACCATGTACTGCAACCCTCTAAATTCATTGAACATTGTGGTTACTTCACACTATCCTACTTTGATGGCCTATAAAAAACTGATTTAACCCACTTTCTCCCCACCTCGTGCCCCTCCCAACCAACATCAACACTAACACTCTCTTTTTACCTTTCTTATCCATGTCAACATTACAGAATTTCCTTAAAAATTTTGGTACCTCGTCAACCTAACATTCCAAACAAACACTCTGCATTATTTATACACCAAGACACATATTTCCAACAACAATATTTTCCACAAAAAAATCAAGTCATACTCCAGAAAAATGTGTCCCAATTTTTGGACAACTCTAAATGAGTTGCTCCACCAATCCCTTTTCTTTGTGTATCCTAACATGCTACTATGAAATAAAATACTACAATAATAGTGAAATACAAACCCACAAAGACCCACAAAGTAAACCCAACATGAAATACGAATATGCATTTATCTTAACAATCTATGCAAAAAATCAGCTTTGGCTCATACAAGGGTCACCACAGGACAAATAACAGGAATGACCCAACAACAAAAATCACACAACATCAATGTTTCACTTAATAAACAAATGAAAAAAAATAAATGTATTACCTTTGAAAAGAGGATGTCCAAGAGGAGAACGCCACCCAACCACCGTGAAAATAGGATGTCGAAGACAACACCACCACCAAACCACCCTGAAAACAGATGCACCTAGAATGACGACGAACACTACTGCACATAAAGGTTGCGGAGAACTTGGAACAAATAGCTTGCAGAGAACTGGAAGACGATATGGTGGAGAAGAAGAAACCTAAATTCAGCCCCTTTCTTAAAACCTAATTTCACATTCTACTGCACCCTAAACACTAAATGTTCAGATTTTTCCTGGGCCCCACAATCCAAATAAAATAATATTTTTTGTGTCACGTTGGCAGTTGTATGGTGGAGCAACTCATTTAGAGTTGTCCAAAAATCGGGACCCAATCAAGAATACATGTACATCTTAGGTCTCCTTTCCACACTGGAATGCATCAAGTTATTGTTGAACAACTTCAATTTGATCATCAAGATGTTGACAATGTTCAACACAAAACTCATAGTGATCCTTTTGATCACTAACCATTGTATCCATCCAGTTGAGCACCCTTTTTTCAAAATGAGATAAGGGTTCACCACGGTTGAGCATCATTGTAGTTTCACTTTGTTGTTTTCTAAATTGATTCTTAAATTTTGAAGAATATCATCTTAATCATCTTCTTTTGCATCATTCTTTGAGAAAACATATTTCTCATGGTTAGTCTCGTTATATACAATATGCATATACTCTTCAACAATCATGAATTTCTTGTTATACACCCTATATGCATGATTATTTAATGAATATTTTAAGAAAATACCTTCATATGCTTTTGCATTAAATTTTCCAAGGTTTTCTTTTACATTATTTGAAATGAAACAGTTACAGACAAAAACTTTTATATGACTAATATTAGGTTTTCTACCAATATAAAGCTTATAAGGATTTTTCTTTAAAATAGGTCTAATTAGAACCATATTCATCACATAACATGTTGTGCTAACAACATCAACCCAAAAATATTTTGGAAAGGATGATTCATTCAAAATAGTTATAGTCAATTCTTCAAGAGATCTATTTTTTTTTTCAACAACACCATTTTGTTAAGGAGTTCCAGGTGCAGAAAAATTGTGATGAATGCCATATTTTTCACAAAAAGAGCTAGATTTTTCATTTTGAAATTCTTCACCATGATCACTTATGGTAGAACAAATATTACTATTGTTTTTATTTTTCAAAAGTTTGGCAAGCTTTTTTAAAGTAGCAAAACAATCATTCTTGGATGCTAGAAACAATGTCCATGTGAATCTAGAAAAATCATCTACATTGACAAGTGCATAATAGTTTCCACCAATACTCATGGTTCTTGAAGGACCAAACAAATCTGTGTGAAATAATTCAAGAGACTTAGATGTTGAAACAACATTTTTCATATTAAAGGAATTTTTAACTTGTTTTCCCTTTTGACATGCTTCGCATACATGATCCTTTTCAAACTTGAGTTTTGGAGTACCTATGACAAGATCTTTAGAAATTAGTTTATTTAGATGATGCATGTGAATGTCAGATATTCTCCTATGCCACAACCAATATTCTTCATGTTTAGTTAAAATACAATCAACACTGGATGCAAAATTTAAAATATCCAGTAAATACACATTATTAATTTTTTTACCACCTAGCAAAATCTTCTTTGTATCGAACATACATATCAAACAAGAATTGGGTTCAAAGGTAACCTGATAACCTTTATCACACAAATGACTTATACTCAAAAGACTGTGTTTTAGACCTTCCACATATAACACCTTTTTAATGAGAAATGTATTATGATCACCTACAGTTCCCGTCCCAAAAACTTGTCCTCTATTTTTGTCTCCATAAGTAACATATCCTTCATGCTTGAGATGTAATTCAATAAATTCATATTTTTTCCATTGTCATGTTCTTTGAATAGACGTTGTTTAGGTATCACAAATGTTTCCTAGTTATCAAAGATTACTACAAAAGAGATTTAAGGAACAAGATTTAGCCCCCTTATTAATTTGAGTCCATAAATGTTAATGACACCTTTAGGCATCCACCTTCCAAATTCATTTGGTAAGTCATATTTCTTGATTCTATAGGTTCTAATAGTATGACCTTTTTTCAAACAGTAAAAGCAAGTTAAAAAAGGTTTGGGTTGTGGCCCACTTTTTCTAAAAAAGCTTATAAAAGATCTAGTGTTGTTTTTTTGTTGTTTTTGGCATTTGAATTATATCCTAGAACAACTTTTCCAAAAACATAGTTTTGTGAAGTAAACCTTCTAGATTTTTCAGCCCCATTGTAAACTTGCTCAAAGTTTTTGAGATATTGAACCTTCATTTTAATATAATCACAATTTTCACAAGTTTTTACATCAACACATTTGAAAGAAGTGTTTTTATATATGATATCTAGATTTTCAAAATCATTTTTGATGTTATTTAACTCTTCTTCTAGTGATCTGACTTTATTTCCCAACCATTTGTTCAAACCTTTCAGTCATTTTTTGGACAAAGCCAACTTGTTAGCCTCCTCGTGAGTTTATTTAAATGCATCAAGTGACTGACTATAATATTAAAAATTCTCAGAGGAACTGGAACTTACATTGCTCATGTCAAATACATCTCCAACAATTAAACAAAGATTATCTTCCCCATCATCCTTTGATGTAGGGTTGGAAGAAGAGTCACCACTATCTTGCCAAGCTATGTATGCTCTCCTAGCTTTTCCACTTTTCTCTTGTTTCCTGTCAAAACCTTTTTCTTTGCTTAAAACATTTGGACATTCAATCTTGATATGTTATTGTTTTACATAGCCAAAACAATTATAGTTAAATAAAATAAATCACCTGATTTCTTTCAATTATACATCTTTCAGCCATTTTAAAAAAAATATAGGATCAAAACTTGAATAGCACTCAAGAGCCATGCTCCTAAGGCCAATTATTAGAATAGTTGGCCAAAAACAAAAGGGTGAATTTTTTTTCAAAAGATTTTCACAAAACTAAAAGTCAAATTGAAAATTATGATAAAATCAATTGATTTATTATTTTGTTCAATCGAATATAAATGTGATTAATAAGAAAATATAAAAGATATAAACTAGTTTTATATTTATTCAATCAATTGAAATGCCATGTCAGCCTCTCTTGGGCGAGATACATCTTGTCTGAAAGAGTTGAGCATTTTCAAAATTACGTGATCAAGGACAACCCAACCCTTGTATGCCTCCAAATTAGTTTAGAGCTTTTGTAGCATGGTCTAGGGACATGTATTATTTTTCCCAGGGAACAGGTCCAGCAAATGAAGTAAGACCATCTAAAGGATTTTAACACAGAGTTGGATGAGTTACTAAGAAGATAAGATTGAGCACAAAGCATAACCAAAACATGGTTTTATCTTTCTAGTTATTTCTTTTTTGTTGTTTAAATTGCTTAGTTGATTCAATTTGCTTATTTAGTTATTTCCCTTCAGTAGTTTAATTTGCTTATATTCTTTATTGATGAGTTATTTTCTGTTTTCATTTAAATATTGAGTTGTATTTCTAGTTTTATATTTTTCTTAAATAATATTATAAGAACTGGAATATTAATTTGAAATGTCAAAAATGTATTAATCAAATTTTTTTTTTAGAGATTATAACAGTGAAATGAATTAGACACGGGTTGAAAAAGAAAATGCGTTGAATCCATATTTAAATGTGATTGAGATTGTGATACATGAAAATTTAACAAGATGATTAATTTGAACAGAGTAAGGAATTAGACTGATTAAGCCAAGTGAGTGTGTGAATCTTAAACAATTTCAGAGTTCCACTGATGAATTGACAATTATGGTTGCTTAATTTTTATTTTATGTTACATTATAAAAGAGCATGAAAATGATTAAGACATTTGTCTTAATTAGAAACTCAGGGCCAAATAGCCAACCTTTATGTAAATTAAGTATATATTTTTTTGTGATAACCATTTTGAGCCAAGAATTTTTGTTATTATTATTACACCCTGAACCTTAACTGATATATTTTCCTACCTATTGGCATGTTTAAGGAAGAAGAACATAAATGCAATTTATATATAGAAAAATGAATGATTGGTTTGAAAGTAAATAATTCAACTGGTTGGAAATAGGAATAACTTTTTTCTATTATTCTTGATTGATATTAAAAAAAATCATGATGAAATCATAACTAAGTAAAGAAAATGAGGAAGAGTATGAAGTCAAAGAAATCTATGATTAGATAACACATATGTATTGAAATAGGATTGTAGGTATGTTCTTTTTATTTTAAATGTTCAATTTGTTGTCTGAAAAACCAATATTTTTTTTTGGAAGTCCAACCTCATTATAACCTTGTAAAAGACCTTAAGATTCATGTTTCTAATATGATGATTATATAAATATGAAATGAAAAGCAACTGTGATTTGTTAGGATTTAGTGGAAATAGAGAGAAACTGTCATAGTGAAAAACAACATTTATCTTTGAGAATATGGGAAGAAACTCCTTGATAAATTGTCATTTGACTGTTTCGGTGTTATCCTGGAAGTTGGAAGCACCATAAGTTTCTAACCTAATCTGTTGTTTAGTAAATAAAGTTGTTTTGATATTTGAAATCAATTATGATTTATTCATATTCATTTACTTTGCTTGAGGACAAGAAAGATTCCAAGTTGGGGGAAGTTGTTAAGTGGCATAATTCAGTAATATTTCATATTAAAATAACTTATGAATTTTTATTGATAAAATAACTATAATTCAACCCCTAATTTAGGAATTTAAACCTTTGTACATTTTTTTATTATGATAAATGTGAACGATTTATTCCCAAATTTGTGTTAATTTTAGGATTCTTAGGGAAAATAGAGATGCAACGGCTAAAGGAGAATGGACAAGATACAAAACACAAAGTTGGAACTTTTGAATCTTGCCCAAAACTAGCCCAAGCAAGACCACTCTAGAGAAAGTAGCCCAAGATTCACCCCAAGGCTCACCCAAGCGAGTTCACTCTAGTGAAGTTGGGCTTTATCTCCTCAAACTCGCTTATGCAAGTAATAACTCGCTTAAGCGAGATGTCACTTAGCCCAAGCCCAACTAGGTTAAATAGAAGGTGTGAGGCATAACCCTATACATCATTGGGACAATAGAGAGAGATAGAAACCTTTATAGGAGGCAGTCCTCAAGGAAAAACATATTGGATCTTCTTTTCTTGTTTTCCTTGCTTGTAATGGCTAACATTTGGGAATATGAGTAATCTATTCAAACTCATATGCATTAAGGTGATATTTATCTATAATATTCAATTCTTGATTGATGATTGGTATTATCATTTTATTATCAAAGCTTGAACTATTCATGATTTTGATCCTTAAATTTGGCTAGAAAGTACTTCTAAGAATTTGACCTAAATGATAATGCTTAACATATTTGAAATCTTAACTGCTTTATAAAATCTATTCGTAATGATAAGGAGTTCTTATAAATATGCGAGAAATCAATATTTATGAGACTCTCTTAATAATTTTTATGCAAGGAATCAATACGAATGCTTTTTATATATGCATCAATATCAGTCAAGATAGAATATTATATGCTTTCGAAATATACAAACGAGTGAGTGTTGGATATCTCAAGCTACTCAACTAAATATGTTTGATGAAGTCGTAAGCCTTGAAGAGAAGACTGGTTGCCTCGTAAAGTCTAGGTAGCTTAGTCTAGTGTTTGGGTGACTTGATTTATCATCTATCTCAATCATATGATGAAGGTGCACAAAACCTTTTTGGCTTAGTTAAACTTTTTTAAAATAACTATTTTTTTTTCAATTAATTAAAAATGCTTTCAACTGATTAAAACTTTGTTTCCTGAAACTCTACAACTTTTTTAATTGGTTAAAATTCTTCTTACCTGATAAGAATAGTTTTTCAATTAATTAATTGAAGAAACAATATGTTAAAATTTCTCTTATGAGTTTATTTCTAAAAACTGTTTTGAGTTAGTTTTGTTTCCAAATTTTCAATTTCAACTATTTCATTTTATTAAAAAAATTTGTCTCAAACTATCTAAGTGTTTTCAGAAAAATCAACCAGTTATGAATTTTGTTTCTTTTTTAAGTCTATAAAAAAGAGGGTTTGATTTCTGATTTAAATATCTCTTCATTACACACACACATACTTGTTTTCAAAGCTTGAGAGAATTTTGAGTGAATTGGTCTTTTTGAGAAGTTTTGATTCTTTGAGAGTTCTTGGAGGTTTCACTTTCATCACTTACTTGAGGTTAAGGATTCAGCAAAGTGTTGGTTCTTGGAGGACTCTTTTTTAGTCTCCTAAATCTACGAAAAGGTGTTTTCGTTTAATATCACTTCTATTTTGTAAGATTATGTTGTATTGCTTCTAAGATAGTGTTTTTTGAAGTATAACACTGTTGTAATAGGGTTTTACAAGGTGTGTTCTTAGTTCTTGTATTGTTCGAGAGTTGTTCTTAGTTATCTTTGTGTAAAAAGATTATTTTGGTTTAGTGATATCCATCTTAGTGAGGTGGAACTCGATGTAGCTCATTTTGAGTGAAACAGTATAAATCTTTGTGTTCTTTGAGTTTTCTTTCCCAACATATTCTCTTTTCTGCATAAACTGTGCTTACTAGTGTGAAATTTAATCTGTTATTTTACAAATGAATCAAAAAAAAATTTCATTTGTTGGTTTTGTCATAAAAAATTTAATTTGTTATAACTTGAAAGTTAATCTGTTAATTTTTCTTGTTTAGACTTGAATCAAAATTTCAATATATTCTTTTGAGTTTTAATTTGTTAAATCTGGGTGACTAGAATTGATATCAAGATCTGCTACTATTCAAGAATAATTTGATAAAATTCCTTTTAAGTGAATATTTTGACATTGTTTCTAAGTTTGCTTAAGTGAAAATATTAGTTTGTTGTTTCTGTAAACAATTTGTTGTTTTTCCTAAGGTAGTATTCTGTTAAGGAAATTTCAATCAATTATTTCATAAAACAAGTAGTTGTTTTTCTATTAGGATTGAATAATTTGATCTTTGCAAAAATTAGCCTAAATACAGTACACTCCCCTTTTGAACTTAGATTCCCATAAAGTCAACATTGAGAATGATGAATCTCAATCCCAACTGACTGATACAAATCGTTTACTTTGCTTTATTTAATTTATTGCAAATTCATAATACAAACTTGTGCATTTGAGCAATAATAAATTATTTTTCATAAACTATTTTCTGAAAAGTATAATATTTGTATCTGAATCTATAAAAAACGGATCTTTATACTTTGAGATCATTTTGCATTTTCAAACCTATGAGAGTGTGTTCAGAATAGTTTTTTACAAAGTTTTTCAAAGATGTTTTCTGATTTTCTTTGATCTTGTTTGGTGAGGGGTATTTCACTGCTTTGGAAAAGTAGAAACCTTATTTCTTTGTACTTATTTTAATTCTTTACATTCTATTACAATGAAAGATAAAGTTTCTTGGTTTGTTATAATCTATAACAGGGTGTTACAGGGGTAGAATAAAATTTTGTAGGGTTCAAGAACTGTCCTCTTGTGTGTGTTCTGTAAAGAATTGTTTGTTTTAGTGAAAACTGCTTCAATATAAAGTAGTAACTGGATGTAGCTCTAAAAAAAGAATGAACCAGTTTAAAAATACTTGTGTGCATTGGTTCTCAATCTTTCTACACTTTAATCTGCTTCATATTTATTTTTAACCAATTGTTTTCAAAAAAGACCAGTTAAAATTTTCGGTCACATACTGACAAAATTTACATCAATTGTTTTTGAAAAAGAATTTGTTGTATTTTATCTACTACTATGATGTGAGTTGATTTTAGGATTGCACATTTTAATTGGTTGCTCCTGTTTATGGTTTTGAGATTACCAATTTAAGGTGAAAACCATACGAAAATTCCCACTAGACACGAACTTAACCAAGTGGTTAAGTAAGTGTGAAGGTTCACTTCAGAAGGGCAAAGAGAAAAACAAAAGAATAAGGTGATTATGATGCAAGGGGCGGAATTTAAGAACAATGGAAGTAAATGATGAATGAAGATGACCAGAAGGAAATGACATAAACAAGTAACATAAATGGCGCAAGGAAGGATGGAAAAAGAGATGAGATCAAGAAAGCTTATGGTGAAGAATGGTGAAGATGATCACGACACTTGGAGGGTGGGAAACTCCAATATAAGTAAAGGAAGAGATGCTACTTGGAATGCTCACACACTCAAGGTAGTTAGGATCATTTAAAACATATTAAAACCATTTAACAGAATTTTGTTAAGGTTTTCAGGAAAACAATCGATTGATTTTTCGAAACAATCGGTTGAATTGAGTTGGCAGCAAAGTCAAGCTTTTCAAAACCTTTTAAAAAACTACTAAGGTAAAACAACCTGTTGTTTCGAAATTTCAACCTGTTGAAATTTCTACAACATTTTAGAAAACTCATTTTTTCAAAAGGTTAAAGATTCAAATGAACTTGGATCATCTTAAGGAGTGAATTAACAAGTTTCAAACAACTAGACAACACACACACACCCAACTCCAAGGTCTTCAAGCTTTCCTCTTGGATT
>Ga0123341_1004223_pt1 | contig 12558 bp, 10 predicted proteins | sample Turbeapinknodule_FD_89959 | JGI IMG/M metagenome (GOLD analysis project Ga0123341, IMG submission 89959) | Root nodule microbial communities of legume samples collected from Mexico - Turtle bean Mexico pink nodule | ecosystem: Host-associated > Plants > Roots > Nodule | place: Mexico: Nepantla... | reverse complement strand
ATTCTTTTTAGTTGCAAACTAAGAAATATAAAAGTCTCTAAAGAATTTAACTACATTAATGTTTTCTGCAATAAGAACATAATTAAGAAGAGAAATTCCTTATTGTGCTAATCAGTCAAACTATTCAATAAAAATAATAATTAATAAAATTAATAAATACTTCAAAAGTAACCAGTCAACCTTTCTAATCGAAATATAATTAATAATTATCAATAAAACTAATAAATACTTTCTTTTAAATGAAATGAAAGCCACATATTTATCTCAGCCCTAAGTGTTTAAAAATACATTGTGTTCATACAAAGGTAACAAAGATGGAAATCACAGTCATTACAAAGGATTAATCCATTCCTTGAAACACATATATTTTGTGCATACACAATGGTTATGACCTTCCTAAAATGGTAAATTAGAATCTGAATTGCTTGCAAGTGGCAATTAAATCTGATTCAAAACACAGATTTATAATACAATCCTTCCAATCTGGCTCTGACAGTAGTAAAGTGTTGTTACATGAATGCTGTCATTTTCTACCGTATTCATTCCATTTTCTAAAAATTGACATAGCTGTAATACCTAGAAAGAAAAGTACACCTGCCCAAACGAATTTGACAGAAAAATTTACTGCAAAAAGACTCTCATTTGCATACTTTTTCAATACAAGTTCAGCCATATGGTAAAGACATGCAGATAGGCATTTAAGACACACGTTCTTGCTCACCAACTACCTTAATAGTGAATGAACATAACATTACAAAATTAAAGTCATGTACATACGAGTTCACATTATGAACTATGAGGATGGCATTTGTTGAAGTTTATGGGAGATAGAAGGGCAAAGAGATAGCACTAGGGCTATATCAACCCCACCTATCTCTCCTTCACAAATCACAAAACACACGTTAACTGATCATAATATCAGAAAAGAAGAGAAAATGAAACTAGTGTCTGCAGAGATCAGGGCCAAATCCGAGGTGTACCGTGGAGATGAACTCTGCCAAGAAAAGACAAAGTTGCTGCTGAAGGAGGTAGGGCTACCCAATGGCCTTTTGCCCTTGAAGGACATTGAGGAATGTGGGTACGAGAAAGAAAGTGGGTTTGTGTGGCTGAAGCAGAAGAAGACCATAAACCACAAGTTTGAGAAGATTGGGAGGCAAGTGTCCTATGCAACTGAGATCACTGCCTATGTTGAGGTTGGTAAGATAAAGAAGCTCACTGGTGTGAAGGCCAAAGAACTCTTGGTTTGGTTGACACTGAATGAGATCTTTGTTGATGATCCACCCAGTGACAAGATCACATTCAAGACCTCTACAGCGTTGTTCAGGACATTCCCGGTCTCAGCTTTTGTGATTGAGGAGCCAATTAAGGAAGTGAAGAATAAAGAAGAGAAGAAAGTGAAGAAGGAAGAGCTGAAGGAAGTGAAACAAGTTGGTAATGCTGTTGAAGTTCAAGAGGTTTGATTCTTCCTCTGGTGGTTCTGCTATGGCTATGTATGAGTACTCACTGTTATATCAGAATAAGTTTATTATTCTATAAGTTTTATGTCTAAGTTGTAATGCTTTCAATTTCTTTCTTACTCTACAGCAATGCTCTAGCAAGCTATTATCAGCTAAGCTATCTACAGTTAGAAAGAAAAAACAAATGCTTAAGTTATAAATTTGTATTAGTATTAAACTTTGTTCTCTTAAGTTTCTAATATGATTTCACATCTTCTGAACTAAGTGAAATTGATCCTCAGTTTCCTATTGGAGTTCAGCACCTTATAATGCATTAAACAACTCTCATCTTCATGCTTTGGAATAAAAACAAATATTAACTGTGCAATGCACATACTTGAAGACCGATATTTCTTTTAGAAAAACTATACTTGAGAACTCAAAAGAGTTGTATGCAACCATCAGCTAGTTTAAAAAAATTATAAATAATAAATGATAAATTTATAATTAAATAATATAAAAAGTATTAAAATAATAATATTTGATGAATGTAGAAAGAAAAAGTGAATTGTCCCTATATCATGACTTTAGCATACCTACACAGCTACATTCGGTTGTAATTTTAATAAATTATTATTTTATTATAACAATTTATTTAAAAAAAACAGTCCAATAGTTGTATTAAAAATAATCTTTCTGGAAAAATTCAATAACATTTAATTTTATAACAATTTACTGTAGAAAGAGATAAAAAAAAAGTGAGAAAGAATAGTAAGTTCAGGATCACAAGCCTTTCGTAAGAGTGCATAATTTTTAACTTATTATTTATTTATAATTTAAACTGTAAACTTTGTTTTTAATGATTGGGATTGAGGGAGACAATGATTCAAGTGAAGAAAACCCTGATCTGATAAAGTAATGTATAAAGAAGTTCCCTTACTTTATTGGTTATCTTCATTTTGGCTATTATTAAGTGATTAATATTTAGGGAATACATTACATGTGCTCATACTGAGACCCCTAATGCGATGTTTAACCTCCAACCTAATTAAGAGAAACATTATTGGCCCTACCAACAACACTTACCCAGTTTTAATTGCTAACGCAACAATCGTATTGAACTTTTCTTCAACCCAACCGAAAAGCCATACGCAATTACTTCCAACACCCAATTAATTTGTATTTCAGATTTACCATCCCAAAATGAGATTTTGATTTCAATAAATATAAAATCTATTCCAGATTTTTTGGTATGTTTTTTCCAATTCCAAAATTTCAATTCAATTTCGGAATGAAGGATAATTATGAAATTTAGTTCAAAATCATTGGGTTGGGTACACGGATTAATTGTCAAAGCTACATCATGCTGCTTTTCATCTCGTTGATTCGAACTAAATATACTGATAATGGTAGGGTATATTAATAACATTTTTTAATAACCTTTTTTTATGGCTTGTCTGTTTTTTTTAAGGACAATATATAACATAGAAAATCGGCATGTCTGAAAAGGACAATATACTTACCAGAAAAATGTCAAGCAAAACTAAATAATTCAAAATCTAAAGTGGCCATTAGCCTATCAAGAGGATGAGTTCCTGTTTTTAAATCCAAACAAACTTGTAAACCATGATGTGCAACTGATCCGAATCCAGATTTTGTCTTCTACCTCTTCCTATTCGGCGTTCACAACTCCATCGCCTGAAATTTTTTTAACCAAAAGAATTAAAAGGTAGTAATCATCTAAACAATATTTTTGCTTGAGTCCGTACATCAATTACTCGTCTTAATCAACTAGAACAAGTGAGTAACAACTATCAAATACATATTATCAGTTGAAGATTGCCGAGAAGTCTCTTCATCAAAAAATACAATCAAGTTTTTGTAAAGTATGCAAGTGTAAATATTATCTTAATTTTTGTGAATTGAGATTAGAATGCATGATAAATTAAAGAAAAACACATCTTCAGCCTAAAACAACCTCGTCCATTATGTCAAGGTCAAATACTGATCAACAACGTTAATAATCTACTACTAACAAGTCATGAGCTATACTTTAATTATATTGATATTATATATCAGCATAACCAAACATTCCTATGTAGTATCACATGCCCTATATAATCGAGATTAGTTAAAATAACACGAAAGTTGTTGTTTCACTCTACTCATTTCTTACACATGCAGGTATGCTTTTTACTCTATTGTTATAGACATCCCTAAACCCATTATCTTAGGTCACAACATGATTTGTCAAATGAGGGTGCCAAACTAAGCAACAGTCACAGATGCAGATTAAATTTTGGAGCAAGTTTTACTCGATTTGCAAAGAAGAATATATATGGGTCTCTTGGATGCAGAGGAGGGTGATGGAAAACTAAGCCGACAATCATAGATGTAGAATGAATTTGGAGCAAGTTTGGAAACTGTTTAGTAGGATGGCATATAGCAGCAATTCTGAAAAATTTTATTAGCTTATGCCAACATACTTATATACATACAAATTCTAAAAAATGATCAAAGGCTAATCAAAGTTTGTGACATTGATACTGATATAAAAAGGCATAGTGGATTAAACAAAACACAAGTATAAAACAGAAAAAACTACCATACCCTAGTGACATAAGGCTCTTTGCTATGAGAAAATAGGAAGGAGAATAATTGTAAGCAATTATACCCCTTGCATACGCAAAGAGGTTGTTCCCACATTGAACCCATTAAGAATCCGTCATCAAAAAATAACTCGGTTACACCAGGACTTATAAACATACAAGTAAATGTAACAATAAAATTCAAATATATGGGAATCATCATCTTCTAATTTCAAGTCTCTATCATTTTCACTATTACATATATAGATTTCAAGTTCAGAGATTGAAATCCCACAAAAACCCTAATGTCATTGTAAAGAGAGGCCTTTTGGCATCAATGCATGACAGTACTATTGCAGACAGTACTTGGACCACTACAACAGCAGCCAAGGGCTCTTCTTTGCTACAACACTGTAGTGAAGTGACACTATTTAAAATCTTGATTCCGACCTACTAAGCCTAATAACTGACTTAATTTATGTTGGTAATTATCCCAACATGATTAAATGCAAACTTTCCCTTGAAGCCGTCAACTTAGAGATGGGAATGAACCTTCATACGTTGAATACAATTAGCATGAGAAGATACATTATCAGTTAAAATATTTATTGGGTGCCTCTGTCTTCTAGAGTGATTCCCTAAGAAGCCACAGAGTCTAAAAGGCAGACATGAAATCTAACATGAAAGTCTAAAAGTCAATCTCAACCTACTTTTTATTGTAAGCTGTCAAGTGAAATTCTAAAAAGTCTGAACATGCATGCTTGATCACAGAGTTTCAGTGAACACCAATGCATACCTTAGAGAGCATAACCCATTTGCCATGAATCCAGTCCTGGTGCAGCCTCAAATCGGAGTGCTGAAATTCTAGTTCCTCATTGGAAGACCTGAAGTAGACTACATACTTGGAACCAGTAAGAATTTTAGAAATCACACCGACCCACCAACCATCATTGTAAAGGGCATCAACTTCGTCAAGAAGATTGAATCGACCATCAATATTAGTCTCAGGTGGAGGAGGCCTTATATGCATGGCACCAATCTCCTCTTTTAAAAGATTAGCATCATCATCAGCTAACAGAGTCTGGTATTCAACAACGAACTTGTCATTTCCCTTTGCCTCAACAACAGTGGCAGCAAACCAAGCTCCACTGAACCCATCTTCATCACTGCTAACCTCCACTATAGCCCCTTTGCCAAACTCCTCGGTCTTCACAGCTTCATTGGATTCACCTTTATCCTTTAATTAACAATACTATCGTCATAATAACATTAAACTATAATCAAACTAGGCCTACCCTACTGCTAGATTAGAGTACTTTCTAATACAGTAAATAAGAATAAGATTAAGAGATGAATTTACCTGTCGGAGTGGTGGGACCCACGTGTGATCAAACCATTCTCTATGGATTCTAAGTTGTTCTTTGGAAAAGACTAATTGCTCCTTTGAGGCCCTAAAATACACAGCGAATTTGTTATTATCTAATTCCTCGGTTATGTAGCCCTCCCACCAACCGTCGTTGTAGAAGGCATCAACCTCATCCCCGAATTTAAATATTTGGCCTGTCTCTGATGGGAGAATGGGCCGCAGTTGGCGTATATCCAGGGCTTCTCTCAAACGCTTTGAACTCTTCTCATCGGCCATCAAGTTGTGATACTCTATCAGGAACCTATCAGAGGGAAGTTGGCGGATGATGGTGCCGGAAAACCAGGAACCGCGAAAGCCTTCATCTTCAGAGCTGATTTCCACGATAGTGCCTGGTTTGAAGAAGGCGGCGGAAGCCGATGCAGCTTTTGTTTCGGGCTTCGGTAGCATTGTACTTCGGGTCTAGGGTTTGTGACAGTCACGGAAATTCCAACAGAACGGAAGAAGAGATTAGAGAGAGAGCCTTTTATAAATGCAGTTGGCGGGAATGTGAAGAGACTAGTCCATTTTTGGGCACCGCTTCATAATCTCTATGCATTAATTATTCTTCAGGCCGATTTCATAATTATGAGAATTTTATAAAGGTTTGATACATGAAATTGGTTTTGTTGAAGTAAAAAAAATTAGGAAAAAAAAAACCTATAAAGTGCAATTACGTTCAAGATTGCAGTTTTATTATAATTATTAAGGACATAAGTAGGAGGAGTTGAAAGATAATATTTAAACATACCAAGAAGTTAACTAATCAACTTACTTTTTAATAATTAAAACAAGGAAAATAAAAAAAAGGATTATTTTGTATTAAAACAACTTTTTTCTTATAAGTTCTTATCTGTGGAGTTGTTTTTGTTTTTATGGAATTTCTTTTCTAAGTTTTAGGCTTTTGTATTAAAAAAACACTCATTTTATAATTAGTAATTACATTTATCTGTGTATATATATGATTTAACTTAATAAATTATTTATTTAAAAATATATTAATAAAAAACATTTAAATAATATATAAAATTATTTTACTAGTTTACAGATTTTCTTTCACCTCATGTACAATACAGTATAAATCAGGTCCATCTCAACATCTTTCATATGCATAATCAACAATTTCAGAACTTCACACAGCTCTTCATTGGAAGAAACAAATCTATCTCCAACAACTAAACTACAAACCTGGTCTTTCAGTTTAATCCAGCTGCTTTCCTGAGTCATTTTTATTTTTAGTACTTCTCCTCAGTTTTTTATAGCTAGCAAAATTAGTCCAGATGTCTTCAGTAGCATAAATATTTGATATCAAGGCATAAGTTCCTGTCCTAATTGGCTTCATATCCAAAGCCCTTAAAGCTGCTAATTTGGTCACACTGGGTTGATTATGCAATTTACAAGCTTCCAGAAGGGCTGCCCAGATAGACTCGTCTGGCTCAAATGGCATACTCTCTATTAATTGATAAGCTTCCTTCACTTTCCCAACACAGTACCAAATAAATCTACTTCGTCATTAATCTAAAATATTTCAGTCTTTAGTACACTAGTTCAGCATCACTACAAGCTAAAGGGACTCAGTGCTCCTTCCTCCTGTTTGTCAACAAGAAATTGTGTTGTACTAATTTAGACCACTAATAAATAAAACAATTAAGTAAAAATAGACTTTAAAACAAGAGAAGAGGGATAAAGCAGAAGTTTACCAGAAACATTTGACAGAAAACTCTTAAGAGCACCGTAGGCGTCTCCTCTATGAGTGTACTCAGTGGTCAAAGTAGTCCAGCAGACATCAGTTTTGGTAGTGAAATCCTCAAAAACCATTTTTGCTTGGTCCATGTTATCGCAGCAAATGGTATGCATGTCCATTAGTGTGTTGTCAACATATATGGATGATCCTTGGACACCAATATGGCCAAAGCATGAGCTAATTGACCACAAGAGCAATATTAAACATACCATTGGCTAAACAGGAAAAACAGTTCATTCAATAGGATGCAGTGAAGACAGTTTTTTAACACCAATGGGATGGGTCGAATAGAAAATCAAATGGGGACTGTAACTTACCTGCAAACACCATCACCGAACAAATGTCCATTCTTATTTGTGTTGTTATGATGTCACCATGTGTCCTTATCACAAGGATAAGCAAATTGCCTTATCATTAGAGATGTGTAAGTTACTTGCTTAAGTTACTTGTTAAAGTTATCTAAAGACCACGATCTTTAGTATCCCTTGACTTTAGTTATTGGTTGTCATGGAATAAGCTCTTACTATTGAGAACTGTTCCGGGGACTAGCCTAATTGCCTTCTATGAACTTGGCATGAAGTCCGGAACACAAATATAAATACTATTGAAATAATCCTTGATAAGTTTCTGAACTCAGTTTGTTTTTGTTTCACAATAACACCTATTATGTTTTAGTCAACGGTTATAATTATAATTTACTTTTTAATGCGTTCTTTTAAACTAAAAGGCGAATTCTTAATCTTACTAGTGTTACAGTCACTGTTCTCTGTAAACATCCTATGCGACAACCTTGACTATATGATTAGTAATGTCCTTTAATCTTAAGACCAGTGATGAGAAAGTGAAGTCAAAGACACAGAAGAACTAGGTAAAACAATTGTATAGAGAGATAAATAACTCATTATAAAATGCTGCAAAGGAACAACTGTATAGTGAGATAAATCAAAGTGAATATTAATTAGTTCATATACAAAACAAGAGGACGTACTTATAACCTTCTATCCCCTCATTGTTAAAAATAAGTAAGAATTATCATCCTAGAACAAAGGAACCCTTCTTAACCATAATTATACCAATGGAGAATATGTTAACCTTCCGATTTAACATTTACTATAAGCTACCAAAGACATAAAAGAAATATATGATCCCCCGAATTCTATGAATTTCACACTACACTAGGTATTCATCATACAAGAATCTGAGACCTGGCAGCACCACGGGAACACCTTTTTCTGCCATTCTTGCTAAGCCCACAAACACATATGTCTAGAAGCTCGTAATCCTCCTCCCAGAATAACCTGGATGCCATTTCAGGATCTTTCAAAAGCATCTTGGATGTAAGGAAACCAGCTATGGTCCATGTTTGATACATCCGGGCTTGTTTTCCAATAAATTTTCCAGTGCGTGTATCATAGTATTCAGGCCAAGAATCAACTGGCAGTCTTTTCTCAGCCAAAGCAACTGCTTTCTGGGCAAGTTCAATTCTCCCCATTTTGATGCAGGCCAGCGTGAACTGAATTTGAGATGAGGTACAAGGGTATATATCAGAAATTAAAGCAACATTTCATGACTTGACAATTGACATGCAAGGTCCCAGCAACAAAACTGGCAAATAATTTTGTTTCATTTATAAAAAAATTTGCTGCCAATTAACAACCCGAGAAAATAATCTCTCCAGATATTTTCTCTTACTTCAGGTTCTCCAGTGTACGGTTTTAATTTTCAATTTTCTGCAATATAGCAGAATGAGTTTCTATTGGTGGCCTGGTAAGTACTCCTCCCGTGCTTATTATTCCCCATTGAGTTCAAAAGTTTAGGTGGTAAGACACAGGACAAAGCAGATAGTCAACAACACATCTTAGCTTTCCTTAAAATACAATCCATTGCCATCAGGAGAAATTTACCTGCCACAGAAGGGTTGGCCAAGATCCACCATTGTGATATGACCAAGGGCTGCAAAAGTTAAGCATGTTGTTTCAATTAAGATGCACACACTAGAAGCAATTTTGACTACAAAGGCAAACGAATTATAAAAATGAATTCAACAAATACACTTCATATTAAAAAAGAATCAAAATTCTCATGTCTGCAAACAACAACAAAAAAACTATGGTAAGAACTTACGTATTCTTTGGGTCACAGCCAGTAGTTATGCGCCACTCTTCATTATCCAGGGCAGGATAACATATCTTAAGAGGCATATGGCCCACAAGATCATCCCATTTTGCTTCTACCAGATTTAAAATAGCCTGGTTCTGTCTTGGGGTGCCCAATGATGAGACAATGGACCAAAAATTTCCAAGTGTGAAAAACCTGAAGTCCATGTGAGCTGGCTGCAAATTCCCAATCAGATATCCGCCTTCTTCTGGAATCCAATCCATTAACCAAAGTGGAATTTGTTCGGGATAGATGTTGAATTTATTAATGGCATCCATGGAGTACTCTTCTGTTTTATACCTGTATATTTCATTCATCTTTTTCATGTCCACCCAATAATATTCTCTAATGTGGAATGACAGAGCACTGAGTCGGTTGTTAATAGCTCTAATAAGATTATTGGTTCCCTCAGTTACAACAAGCATCTCACGTGAGCAGCGAAGAGCTGAGTAAAATAGTGCCTGTAAAGTAAAACTTGCGACAGCTAAATGGAGGGATAATATGTGAAAAAGTAGAAGTACAACGCAGAAACCAGGTTACCTGAATTCAGAGTTTTATCTTTATTTAGCAAATACAGATTAATATCAGTTGAAGCATATGCACTAAAATAACATATATCAATGGAACGGGAGCATATAATGATAGACGCATAGACTAGGGCAATTTCAACTGTGTAATACAGAGCATTGTTCAATTTTAAACGAAGAGACAAAAAAACGGCATAAGAATGAAGAAGCATAGCATATTTAGACTCACTTGGATCTCAAGGGGATGACCATGAATGCCCATCCTCCTGTCTATCATGCAAGAGCCATCAGTGACTAGCAGAGAAGGAAACATATCGAAACCATCTGTTAAACACAAGTTAAGGATCATTTTTAAGCCTGTTTGAACATCGGCCCTTTCTTGCAAGGTGCAATCTCCAGTGAGCTTCCCGTAAGCTCGCAAGAGGATGATCCACCACAATCCTATAGAGAAAACAAAACAGAAATAATAAATGAAAGTTCTTTTGTTATACTACTCGAATAATATTTTTCAGAATTCTCATCGTGTACAACTCAATAGCAATTTTCAACATATTCCTCTATGGGAAGTATTTAAGAACAGCTAATACTAACCTGAATCTACAGGTGCAACGCGACCAATGGCTGATTCCCCAAAATCAGGATCTAAAACTTCTTCATGATTATCTTCGTCCAGAGCTACACTTCTAACTTTGAAACTTGCAGGCATCAAGCCCTGCCCTGGACTGTAGCAGTCCACTGTTTTCTCCCAACTCTTTTAACAAAAATGTATAATATTAACAATCAGTTCTCAAAAAAAAAAAAATTAACACTAAATGAGTTATGTTACACAAAATCACTTTCTTTCTGGATCAATCAAGTAGAGACAAAACACTGAACTGTAAAATCTATTCATCCAAAAAGGAGTACTAGAGCAACTCGCTCTTTCTAGAACATTGTCTACTATTATCAAACTTTATTAAAAACTACAACATCATGAAACTCGTTAAATAAGAAGCGAGACCTATAACAATTTTGTGATGTCCAATAAAATTTGGCCAAGAGTAAAGCGTGTGTTGTCAACATTTCTTATTCTTCCAACAGAGAAGGGATTAAAGTGATGAAGCACATGATTGAATCATTAGGTGTCTGACTCTAAAAGGGTAAATTACCTGCAATTGCAAGGTGTGAAGAAGAAAGTTCTTGACAATCTCACTTTCTCCTCTAAGCAAGAAAGCAAGCGCTGATGGGATAAAATCCCTAAGAAAGACCTGATCATAATTCAAGGGTAGCTTGTCACCAGGATCATTTGCAGCCACAGTCCCCACAGGGTTGCCACAATAAGTCACAACGGCTCCCTGCAACAACTTCCATGCTTGTTTTTCCACCTCTGACTCCTCCCATTTACTCTTCCCCACACTCACATTCACTTCACCACCTAAATTTCTCTCATCTACAACATCCTCATGAGAACTTTCCACCACCAACGGCTTCACGTTATTCATGCCACCCTGTACGTAAATCCTCTCAAAATTGTTGTCATGGCCACGGGTCTCCACAGAGGTCGAGCAATTTCGAAACTTGAAGGTAGAGACGTCCCCGTCGGATGTGATCAAACTAAAGGGCATTGATAAAGGGGCGAAATTCGAAGAGGGCAAGCCAAAAAAATTCCGTGCAATACCCTTTATGCGATGCATTTGCAAACGATTCATTTGCATAGGGTGGTGATGATTGAAACAAGGTTTCGGCAAATTGTTAGCTATAAAAGGAGAGTGATCAGAATATGCAGGTGTGGACGGAAAAGGCGATGAGTTCCGAGAACTGATGAGAATCCTGCGAATGGATTTCATGGCGCGGTTGCGAATAAGGGCAATTGTGTTCATCATGACAAAGAAATAGGAGTGGCAACAGAGACGAAATCTAAGGAAATTTGTATGAGAAATACGTTAAACACGAAAGTATTAGCATTGGGGGTGTGGTGTTTGTAAGAATGGGTGAGAAGGCTTAGAATGAGTGGTTATGGAATCATGGCATGTGGGCTGAAGGCGGTGCTGTTGCCGGCGGGGACACAAAATTCTTCTATACCTTTTCGTTTTAGAACGTGAGTAGGTTATCCAAAGATTAGTTTCAGAATATTTGAATCTGGTTTAATTATTAATTTGATTTCTACACTTCTCTGCATTTCAATGTTTTGATCTTATCACCTCCATGTAAATTTAAATACACTTTGTTGTTTATGTTAGGGACTATTTTCTAACTTTGGTGCTGCCTAATATCACTACAATTTTTTCTAACATTATAAATTTGTTGACATTTATTCCATAATGAAAAAATATATAGGAAAAAAAAATACTGCAATCGTCCTAAAAAAAAATTATGGAGCATATAATAATTTTCCTGAATGTCATCAAAATAAAAGAATTGTCAATATCACCATTCACCACTTAAAAAATTAGTTTGAATTCTAATTAATTCAATTATTTTAAATAAAATTTAAAAATGAAGATTTCCTAAAAAAATATTAAATTTACTGATCACGAATAAAAATCTTACAATTCTAATTATATGGCTTTTTTCACATTTTAGTAATAACATCACTGACACTTACCGACAGCAAGTATTCAACACGATTTCTCACTGCATAAAAAAATATTTCAATATTTAATCTTAGTAAAACTTTACTATCCTTCTAGATTTATATTTACCAAATTTAAATCAGTTTGAATCT
>Ga0123341_1004222_pt1 | contig 12559 bp, 9 predicted proteins | sample Turbeapinknodule_FD_89959 | JGI IMG/M metagenome (GOLD analysis project Ga0123341, IMG submission 89959) | Root nodule microbial communities of legume samples collected from Mexico - Turtle bean Mexico pink nodule | ecosystem: Host-associated > Plants > Roots > Nodule | place: Mexico: Nepantla... | reverse complement strand
TTATAAAATATTAACAAACTATTTATAGTATTCAAATCTTGGTCAAAGCATTTAAAGCATGAGCGTATTCAGTTATGAAATCAATTAAAGCTCCTTTAACAAACAAAATTGTTTTCTGTTAGGATTCCAAACAAACAATCGGTTGAAATAGCGAATCAATCGATTGTTTGGGTTTGACAGCAAGTCAACCATCCAAAACAGTTTTCAAACTTTTTCAAAAACACCAAAGTATAAAACAATCGGTTGTTTCGACAAAACAACAGGTTGTTTTTCATTTAGTTTGAAAAACACTTTAATCTTAAAAGATTTGAAAACACTTAAGCTTAGATTCAACAAAGTGTGGATTACAAATATAATCTACCCCAGATCCTATTCTAAAGCACCTCAGCAACAACAAGCACCTCCAGCCTTCCATCAAACGCTTAGGATTTGGATTCTTCAAAGCTTGAACACACTTGATTCAATAATAAGGTCACAAGGGGAAGAGGCACTGGGCGGGTGCTCCTTATAAGATGGGACGCGATCATCCGAGCTCGAAGTTGCAAGAACTACAACATCGACTTTCCTCTTCCTCTTGAAGATGAGGCCTGAGCAGGTGTGCTCCTCTTCATAGGCAGCGACCTCAACTACCCCCTTCTGCCTTTGATCTACGAGGGCTGGTGCAGAAGGTCCTGGGGCAGAGGTGGCAGGGGCAGAGGCCTCGGCAGTAGAAGGGCGAAGAGCGGCCTTGAGTTGGAGGGCTACAGTAGCAAACTGCCTCCTCTTCTCAGCATTGAGCACCATACCTGCATGAGAAGACAATAACTCATAAGAGTCTAAACCAGCAAAGCACACAAGTAAAGGGAAACGTAAACAGAAACAGAGGCAAACAAGTACCAATATAGACCTTAAGGGCCTTAGGGTTGAACTCGAGTTTGAGTAGCTCAACCGTGCTAAACGGTGCTTAGAGACCGGAGAGGAGATCGCACACCTCCCATTCCTGTGGAGGTAGGTCCTCGAGGCATCTGGGCTTCTCGAGCTTAGGTTTCTCTGCCCAGTAGAGGGGAAACCCGTCCAAGAGGGTGGGGTCCTTCCTGTTACACTGAACCTTGAAGAATTGCCCCTTGAAGCCTTTGTATGACTGCTGAAAGAGCGTCAACAGAACCCTCCCAGCAACTCCGTTGAAGCTTACCCATAACTTCTTGCCTGGGCTCTTAGCTTCGAAGAAGTAGAGGAACATGTCCACTAACGGCGTATGGCCAAGGCAATGGCACAGGATCGCGAAAGCCCTAACGAACGCCCAACTTTTTGGGTGTAGTTGGGCGGGGGCGACGTTGACTTCCGTAAGGAGGGCTCGCTCGAAGGGCGTGAAGGGAAGGCGCAGGAAAAGCCTTCGAAAGACAGTTGAGTAAATGAAGCAGAAGGGTCCCTCGGGGTCCGATGATTCGTTAGAGCATACGGGTTCACCTACCCTACAGGGCAGGACCCTCACGAATTTATCGTGATCCTTCCCGAAGACGCGGGACTTATGACAGTCTTATTTCTTCCTATAGGTTGCTATGCTCGCGAGAGAGGTAAAGCTGGAAGTTTCCTCTAAAAGGTTGTTAGGTGCCCAGCGATACAAGGATTTGTACTCAAGGGGAGAAGGGTTTGATTAATGGGCCACATAAGATGGGCCCCATAAATAATACGAGTTAACACCTAGACATCAGAAAGACCTAAGTCATAAGAGGATTCATGCATGTGGTGTGTATAGCACGCTTAGGTCTAGCACAAGTAAATAATCCTTGGAGGCGCTAAGGCCCATTAGGGTTAGGGTTTCCAAGGATAGACTGCATGCATGGCACGTGAATACTTAGAGCACCCATAGAACGGAAGAAATGGCCCCGCAACGCTGGTACATGAGTTAGTACCCTAACGACCATATTGTTCTAGATTTTGCACTCCAAAAGAGGCAAGTCTTGTGTCGCGACTGCACTAAGCTTGAGCAACGCGTCATATAGGATGCCTCACCAGTAACCCTAATTCCACTAAATGAAAGTTCCACGTGGGAGAGGGAGTTGACCTAGTTACAACCTATATAAAGGGTGGTAAGAACCCTAGAAAGGTACGTCATTTCTAAGGCTGAAACTGTTTAACATACTTTACTGTTTCTTAGCCCAGTACTGACTTGATCTTTGGAGTGCAATCAACAGGTAGGACCCTCTCTATTTCAACGGAGCCACTCTCAACCACCCTAGGAGAGAGTAGAAACCACCAAGAAATAGGAGGAGCCACCAACTTCCTTTGAAGTCAACGGTAGCTGAGTCAACCGGCGAGAACAATTTACATGTTGAAGAGTCAAGGGAATAATCCAATCACTAGCATTTTAAGCTTGAGAAACTTTGGTCACCAGAGAACTTCTAGCACCATCAGGGACCCCTGCAATGATTGATAAACAGGTAGAAGAACACCATTTATCATTCCATAAATTATTATCATTATCTGTACCAACAGTCCAAGAGGTATGCTCAAGAATAATATCATAAAATTGTTTAATCTCAGTTCAAAGAGGAGTTATAAGCCAAGCTAAGCTGATATTTAGATTTAAAAACTCTGGCTTTTAGGAGAAGAGACCAAGACTTATTATTTATATGCAACATTCCAAGTAAGTTTGAGAAGATATGCATTATTTTCATGCCGCAGATTGTTAATCTTCAACCTTCTATTCTTAAAAGGAGAGCAAATCTTAGTCCAGTTAACCATAAAGATGCTTTCTCTTATCCATATCATTTACGTTGTGTTTGTTTCTCCTAATGGACTATTCATGTGGATTGATATGTGAGTGTCATTCTTGTTTGCCGCATTGTGAAAGTACGAACATAAAAAAGTGTTGATGTTCACAAATGGATTCCTCACTAAAGTATGAAGAAAGAAGAACGTGTGAACAAAAGATGAAGCAAGCTTGGCAGAGTGATTCTAAGCATTGCAATCGAGCTGTAATAGGTGTATTCCTCGTAACTTCTGTTTTTCATTAGAATGAGGAATTTATTAGTAACAACTTGTTAAAGAAGTTGATAAAGAAGTTTAATGGGAGAAACGACTGCCATATACGACAAGAAAGTAAGGAAAATTAAACTATTTTAAGAAAGAAAAAGAACAAAATAAGAGGGACCCACAGATTGCAGGTTGGCAGACAAAGAAAAATCAAAAGAAGGGAAAACCATCGGAGAAAACCAGTGAACTTGCCAAGCTCAATTATGCATGGCACATTGTAAATTGTCCAAACTCTTTAAACCCGAAAGATTTTATAACATAGACTTGTTTTGGCTTTCAATAAAAATAATTGCACAATTCATTCAAACTGTCAAAAACAGATTAATCAATTTTTACAATAATTATTTTAAAATTACAGTAGGGATTAAATTCTAATAAAAACATTAAAACTTTTGGTTAAAACAACTTTTGTCACCTCTTGAGAGCATGCATTAATTCACATCCGTGTTTTCTGCATAAACTGACAATTATATGCCCTCTTTATATACGAAAAGTTGACTAAGCCAATTGTTTCATGCTGTCACCAACTACTACTTTGAGTTTTCTACAAGAACAGTGGTCACGAGTCTTCGATTCTTGTATATTTTTCAGCAATGTTTATCTCCTCTTATAATATCTCTTAAAAACTAAAATCATATATGTATATTTTATAACATTACTTTCATTGAATAATACAAATGGACCACCACTATGGAGCTGAGTATGTCTTAATCACCACACAGATAGTTTAGTCACTATTTTAATATACATATATCTTTCAGCAAACACCCGTTATTGTGTAACAACGTGTGAGATTTTTCTCATTCAATTCCTCACCAAACCAATTAAAGTTTTGGTCTGCGTTCACTTTTGGAAACTTTTGCCCACCACTTTATCAAGTCATTATATACACTGACAATATATGATCCTCAAGCTTCTGAATCACTTCCCAAAAGCTCTAAGGTTTAGTAATATTGTTTACTCATCAAATCAGCAAGAGTAAGAATGAGGGTGAGTTACCCTCGTTTCTTCTTATTCCTTCTGCTCCTTGCTGTCTTTTGCTTTGCCTCCTTTGCTTCTGGAGCCACTCTGCCCCAAGATGAAGGTATGTAAATAGCTTGCGCCATATTTAGTAAAATCCACTATGCACAATGAATCTTTTAGTTTGTATCTGTATCAATAGGAAGTTCATATTTATCCTTCAAATCAAAATGAAGTCTATTGTATGAATAAATTGATGGTTTTGAAATTTCTATTGTAGTAAGTGAAAAGCAAAAAGGAAAAAACACCTAAAATTATCTATTGAATTATTGTTTAGTTCTAATAATGGGCATGACTCCACATAACAAATTGTCATAAGATGAGAGATGATGAAAGTTGTTGATGATTTTGTTATGACAGTGAAAGCTCTGGAAGATATAGCTAAGATACTTGGGAAGAAGGACTGGGATTTCAGCGTGGATCCATGCAGTAAAGAACGAAATTGGACATCTGCAGTACAAGTAAAAGGGAGTTAAAATGAAGTAAGATGCAATTGCGACTACAACAATGGCACCGTTTGTCATGTCACCAACATGTAAATCTCACTCATTCTCTATGTTCTTCATAGGTATTCAAGGTTATGATAGGGTAATTAAGATCAAGAAAGCTTAGTTAAGTATGTGGTATTCATTACATTACATTTTAGAAATAGCAAAAAGATATTTTAAAACTTTTTTTTTCTCACTTACAAGTTTTGTTTAATAATAAAATAAAATTAAGGTATTTAATTAAAATATAAATTAAATTATCTAATAAAAAACAATAAAACAATGGTGAAATAGTTCATGTATAAGATAAAATGATTCTCATCCTTAAAAATATAAATACACTCTGGCTTCAATGATTTCGAGAAAAGTCAACAGAGTGGTTTTTATTTTAATATTTTCTCTGTTCCTTAATCCTTTTCCCATGTTTCACTTTTAATTATGAGCATTTTGACAAAAGAAAATGTTCATTTTTTACATTTTAAATTTGAAGATAACATAATTTTTTTAATTACATATTTTATTTAATTAATGTGTGAGAAAAATAGATAATATAATTACACATAAATAAGATAATTGAAAGCCATAATAAATAATTCACTTAAAATTATATTAAAAAGAAAAAAAAAATATAACTATGTAGAATTACATCTTCTCAATGTTATTATTATAATTAAAGTTTTTTTTTTATATTAATAAAATTAAAGATTTAATTAGAAAAAAATATATCATGTAAATAATATAGGGAGTAGATAAAAAAATGTGATTTATAGATTTAGAGAGATAACATCAAATTTAGTTAATCATGTTTTGAACATATGTGGAAAAGATTTCTGCATAAAGACTCCCTAAAATTCATCAGAAACCAAATCTAGGATGAAAGAATTAAACTCAGTTAAATGCTGCAGTTTTGAAGTGATTTCTAAACCTAGCCAATTTATCCAAGACAGTACCATGTGCTATAGATGTAGTAAACACAAATAAAAATATCCACATGAATGGGCTCAGTCAACTTTGAGGTGCTCATTGATTCTGCAATAGACACTGTACTGCTTCATGACAAAGTAAATGACTCATCAATATTTCACATTTGACTTTTGAAAACCCCACCATCTTTATTCTCTAACATGTTTGTATTTTTCGCAACTTGTCTGTGACATGTGAATTGTCTACCAAGTTGTCTACCAAGTTGTATTTTCCTACCTTACCATTGCATTTGAAACACTGTGAAAGCTTTCTTAGTTTCCTTTTTATTATAAAGATCATGTTCAATGTGCACGCAACAAACAGATTATTATTGCTACCTAGGCAGTTCTAGCTAGGGTTTTAAAATAAACTTAACTATTATTTTAGTTTATGCATAGTACTATTACAATTTATAGTTTTTAATGTATAAATTATATTTTAGATTTAAGTTGTGATATAAGATTAATTTTATGCATTATAAAGAAACATTTCAATTCAAAAAATGGAATCAAAATATATAATAAAGGGGATAACTAAAGCGATTAAGAAGATTGACCATTTCGTTGATAAATAAATGTGTAGAATTTTGAAAGCACAAAATCTCCCAGGCACCCTCCCACAAGATCTGTTCAGATTGCCTTACCTACAAGAAATGTACGTAATTCTTAACTTTTCTCACATTCAATCGCAGATGAAGAATTTGCTTTATTTCTTCAGTTGCCAACATCTATGAATTGTTTTGCATGACGATACATTGTTTGTTGCAGTGACCTTACTCGCAATTACCTGAACGGTACAATTCCTAAAGAATGGGGCTCCACGAAACTTCTCAACATGTATGATTTTCTGTCATTTTTTATTGAGCTTTAAAATTATCAATTTATATAATACATGACCCTCACATAAGGATAATATAGCATAAACATAAATCTAGCACAAAGACTTTTAAATGTTGCATTTAAGGTGGGTTTTGGTTATTGAGATGAAACTCCAACTTTAACCTGAGAGAAATATCAATAGCACTTAAGAGAATTATACCTATGTTTTGTTCTATGTTAAGTTGCATCTTTTTTGTTACCTATACATTGCAACAAGAATCTATAATGGCAACATGTTTCTTAATCATAACAGTTCCCTCCTTGGAAATCGATTAACGGGCTCAATACCAAAAGAGATAGCAAACATATCCACTCTTCAAAGTTTGTGAGTTTCTCTTATCAAAGAACATTTTTCCATTTCATACACATGAAATTATTATGTAATAATTAATTTTAAGAGTCATGTGATGGAACTGTACTTTATCTTGAGATGGGCAGTGTCGTGGAGGCCAATCAACTATCTGGAGATCTTCCTCCTGAGCTTGGGGATCTACCCCAAATTCAAAGACTGTAAGCACTTCAATTTATTTGTCATTTACATGTCCCTATGTTCATATCCTTTGGCAAGTGGAAGTAGTAAGAATTTCCTTTGCAATAAAGGCCAATATTTGAAATCTAGTTGATTTCCATGGCTTAAATTCATAATGTTTGTTCTGATTATTTATATACAGGCTACTTTCCTCCAACAATTTTACAGGAGAGTTACCTGAAACATTGGCCAAGATCACTACATTGCAGGATATGTAAGCTTAAATTTTTTATTATACTATTCAATGATGACTAATTTAAAAAATTGTTTTTGAACTAAAAGTAACCATTCCTCACTTTCTTCCCTTTCACTGTGCAGTCGAATTGGGGACAATCAGTTTTCTGGGAAGATACCTGATTTTATTCAAAGTTTGACAAGTCTCCAAAAGCTGTATGAACACTCCTTCATTTTTATTTTACCAGTATGCTTTATGTTTCTATTGATTGAATCAGTTTGTGTTATTTCCTGAAGTTATTAATGATTACTATGCTTTGACAGAGTTATTCAAGGGAGTGGATTAAATGGGCCTATTCCTTCTGGAATTTCACTTCTGAAAAACTTAACTGACTTGTATGTATGAATTTATTTATTAAGCAAAGTTTAAAAATCAATAATAGTTTTAATTAGCTGTGTTTACTTAACTATTTTTCTAATGTGATGATATGCAGGAGAATTAGTGATCTGAATGGATCTGAACATTCACCTTTTCCACAACTTAATAACATGACGTTAAAATATCTGTGAGTTTAAATCTTTAGCTCTTTTATGGAATAAAATTCAAACAAGTCAAGCAAGAGGTACTAATAACAGAATGCTATCCATTTGTTGTTTCCCAGGATTTTGAGGAATTGCAACATTAATGGAACTCTACCAATATATCTTGGTTCAATGACAACCTTGAAAAACTTGTAAGTACATGTTTTTCCACTTTGTTTGATTGCAATTACTCTTTACAATATTTTCTTTGATATTGTTTAGTTTATTTTGCAACTTCTATATCCTTTTTAGTTCAGAATTACACTGCTTTGATCATATGTTTCACTTTATCCTATTAAGTTGCAGAAATTCTTTGCTATGACCATTTTCTTCTACTGCTTTCAAACTCATTCTTAATATGTTTTCCTTTTCAGAGACCTCAGCTTTAACAAATTGACTGGACCAATTCCGAGTAACTATGATGCCCTAAGAAAAGTCGATTACATGTAAGAAACTTATCATACATATACCTCAGCTTTAACTATTTTTAATTTTATGTTTATTATATAAATATTTTTTTTTAAGTATTTATCATTAGTATTGTTGTTTTAAGATATGATTTTGTTATTGAGAGGTGATGGTTTATTTATGTTCTTGATGATCAGCTCAACCCAATCATGATTGAGTTAGGAGTTATTAAATATAGAAAAGATTAATTCAATTAGATTTATTTGGATGACATTGAAATGTTAAACAAATTTTAAAACACCCATACATGTAAAAATGTTTATAGTTTGATCATATCTTGATGTAGGATTTTCAAGTAAGGATGACAACTTATTTTGTTTAATGTTGGATCATAAATAGACCATAGGTTTTGTATATTAATCCCTTCACATTTTTCTAACGTAGATATTTAACTGGAAATCTTCTCAATGGACCAGTACCTGCATGGACAGAGAAAGCTGATAATGTGTAAGTTCTCTTTCAAATGCTACATAAAGGAATCTTTTTGGAACTTTTACTGCCTTGTAGTCTGATTGTGCATCTTGTTTATTGGATTATTGGTTTTAATATTCTTAGGTTTCTTTTGAACATTCCACATATTTCTTTAGGTTGGTATACTAATATTAAAAGTCTAATTCAAATTTTATAACTTGTATGCAGAGATATTTCATATAACAACTTCAGCATCACAAGCCAAGGGAGTAGTACATGTCAAAATGGAAATGTGTAAGAATCCTTGTAGTTATGAGCATTTTTGTTTGCAAATTTAAGAATGTAAGTCATAGTGTTCTGTTATATGTCACAGGAACTTGTTTTCTAGCTCCACAACGCATAATGACTCGTATGTTTACTATTTTCATTACATTTATATAGTTTTTTCAATTTATTATCTTCGGAATCTTATATGACCATGATGAAATTAAGCTAATGCATTTCGCCCCTTCGACCATTTTCTCAGAGGAACAGTTGCTTGCTTGGGAAGCAATGTCTGTCAAAAAAGTAAGTTTCTTCAAAGAAAATCTTTTACAAAAGTTTATCTGAATCCTTTACGAAGTAAGGGAAACCAAAACTACCATGCTTATAAACAAATTATTGTTTTGGTACTCTAGAAGTTAGTAATGTGAAATCACTTAACATTTCATAATAGTACAAACAACAGATTTAGGTTTTCTTTGGTGTCAATTTTGAAGTATTCTGTTACAGGACAAAACTAGTTTGGCAGTTACACTGTTATGTTTTTCTGTTGGTAGGAAGCTATATATATAGATACCTATATAAAGCTTTTATGAGAAGGAAAATATATAGAAAAAACTTCAATTGTAATTCCTCAATTCTTCATTCTTCCATTGTAATTCCCCTAGTTTCCTACATTAAAGTGACCTTAAGCTCCTAGAATTAACTACATCATATTCTTATTACAAAACTATTTCAATACCTAATTTTCTTAATTTCATCATTGCTAACCTTGTTATGTTTGTCATAGGCTCATACTCCCTTCATATAAATTGTGGTGGAAAGATGGTAACAGAGGGCAGAAGCACATATGATGATGATTTAGATAATGGAGGTCCAGCTAGATTTCACCGAAGTGGAACAAAAAATTGGGCATTTGTCACTACTGGTAACTTCATGGATAATGATGCTGGCGACTACTCTATCTCGCAAAATAAATCATCGCTTTCTATGCACAATGCTGACCTCTACATGGATGCACGAGTTTCTCCCACTTCTCTAACGTATTATGGATTTTGCTTGGGAAAAGGAAACTACACAGTTCATCTACATTTTGCAGACATCATGTTTACTAATGATCAAACATTTAACAGCTTAGGAAGACGAGTATTTGACATCTATATTCAGGTATAGATATGTATATGGTCATCACTTCTTTTACTCTTCTCATAAAGATTTTTCATGTTGAAAATGAACATGATCTAGATTTTATTAGGAACATAGGTGAATTGTTTTAATCCGTGCAATTGAAATATCTTAACAATTGTATATTTTCCAGTTTAGACTCTCTACGGAAACTTCATTAATCAAATCAATTACTATTTGCTACAATATTTTAAAACAGTAAGAAGATTGAAATATTTAAGGCTTGTATTCATCATGAAGCATTAAGATTTGAATTAAATGTTGCAGGGAGAGCTAGTGCAGAAAGACTTCAATATTGTAGAAGAAGCGGGAGGAATTGATAAAGCAATCATAAAAAACTTCACTGCTGTTGTGAGTAGTAATACCTTGGAGATACGTTTGTATTGGGCTGGAAAAGGGACAACTAGTCTCCCATTTAGATCAGTATATGGTCCTCTTATATCAGCTATATCTGTGGAACCTAGTGAGTTGCTATTTGCTGTATAAGTTTATTATTATCATGCTACGTGGTCTTGATATTATCATCTAATGTAGATGTCTCTTGTATAATAATCAAACAGACTTTACACCACCCTCAGAAAATGGAAGTAGCATATCTGTAGGAGCTGTGGTTGGAATTGTGGTTGCAGGAGTAATTGTTATCATCCTTGTACTTGGCATTCTTTGGTGGAAAGGATGTCTAGGAAAGAAAAGTTCTTTAGAAAGAGGTAATTACAAAGGAATTACTTTTATTATCATGATTATCAATCAAACATTTTGGTAAAACACAGATTTATAAAATGTGAAAAAATGGAATTTGTGCAGGCTCTTAAAGTTTGAGTGTGTGCCTTGATTAGTGTATCTTGTTATTGGACCTTTTAGACTAGTGACTTTCTTGCTAAGTACAAAGTAGCAGGCTTGCACTAAACAGAGTGCAAACATGATAATTAGTCATTGTAAGGTGTCTCTGATATTTCTTCTACCTCAATTAACAGAGCTAAAGGGTTTAGACCTGCGAACTGGTGTGTTTCCTTTAAGAGAAATCAAAGTAGCGACAAACAACTTTGATGTTGCAAATAAGATTGGAGAAGGAGGATTTGGTCCTGTGTACAAGGTATTTTGTCTATAATATAATAAATTGTCTATATGACCACACATTTATAATTTTACACTTTCCATTGTTTAAAAATAATGTTTTACTCTGCAATAACTATGTATCATTCATGATAACAGGGAAGTCTATCAGATGGAACACTGATAGCAGTGAAGCAACTTTCTTCTAAATCAAAACAAGGAAATCGTGAGTTTTTAAATGAGATAGGCATGATTTCTGCTTTGCAACATCCTTATCTTGTTAAACTTTATGGATGTTGTGTGGAGGGAGATCAACTATTACTGGTATATGAATATATGGAAAACAATAGCCTTGCTCGTGCTTTATTTGGTAATTCTTCCAACATAGTCAACTTTGGTTAATATTTAAGTGATATTTTTTGACTTATGCCCATTACAATATGGAATGTCCTCTGATTTCTATAATTTTACCAATAAAGGACCTGAAGAACACCAAATAAGATTGGATTGGCCAACAAGATACAAGATTTGTATTGGTATTGCTAGAGGTTTGGCATACCTCCATGAAGAATCAAGATTAAAGGTTGTTCATAGAGACATTAAGACCACTAATGTGTTGCTTGATAAAGATCTCAATCCAAAGATATCTGACTTTGGTTTGGCCAAACTGGATGAGGAAGAAAATACACATATTAGCACTCGCATAGCTGGAACATAGTAAGTTATATCTTTTGTGTAGGTTTTTATTGGGAATATTTTTTATGCATATGATTGGAGTCTAAAGAAACAAAAGTACAGGGGTTGGAGAGGATTTACCTAATCAAATTCAAATTTTCGAACAATCTAGCTTAATTTATGGGCTGCAAATATGATGTATGAACAAGCCGATTAAATGAAAAATTTAGTATCTAATACAATCTAACATAACATGTACCTGGTAGGAATAGACTTGGGTTGTTTTTGTTGTAGTAAAAATAATTAATGAAGATTATGCAGGTTTCTAAAGTTTATAATGACACTTTTTTTATTATTATACAGTGGATATATGGCTCCAGAATATGCCATGCATGGTTATTTGACTGATAAAGCAGATGTCTATAGTTTTGGAATTGTTGTCTTAGAAATCATAAATGGAAGGAACAATACCATTCACCGTCCTAAAGAACAATCATTCTCCATTCTTGAATGGGTAAGTATATTCTCAGTTCATGTTAACTGTCTTTGTCTTTGAGAATATTAACCAACTGCTTGTAAGATTTAATTTAGAAATAATATTGTTGGGTTTCTATTACTGGGATTTTAGATAGCATTCTTCAAGCTATAACGATGATCAAATATATAAAAAAAAAGTGAGGTATTAACCATACACTTCTTTTGACTCACTTTTCTTAGGTCAAAATTCTTGCTTTTGAGTACCTTTGCCCTTTTAGCTTCTTGTTATACAAATTTGTCCATTGTTTAAAATTATATATATATATATATATATATATCTCAACAAGAAGCCCATATAAACTTTTAACTCAATTATATAT
>Ga0123341_1004220_pt1 | contig 12564 bp, 4 predicted proteins | sample Turbeapinknodule_FD_89959 | JGI IMG/M metagenome (GOLD analysis project Ga0123341, IMG submission 89959) | Root nodule microbial communities of legume samples collected from Mexico - Turtle bean Mexico pink nodule | ecosystem: Host-associated > Plants > Roots > Nodule | place: Mexico: Nepantla... | reverse complement strand
ATTATATTCTTATATCCAAAATAGTTCTTCGTAAGTTAGAGTATATATCAAAACTACTTCCTACATATTTCCCATTTTTAACCTATCAAATCTTTCTTTTAAAACAAAAATAACAGTGGTTACCAAATTCAAATTTTGAAACCAACAATACATTTACCTTGATATCTAATTTGAGTAACTCTTCAAAGGAATATTGAGTTTAAATTATTGATTACATCCTATATAAGTTTATATGCTTTACTGGTATGTGTTTGTAGAAAATTGGCAAAATATCATATTGGAATATAATAGTTATACAAAATTATGACTTAGTTGAAGATTCTGTTGAAATCAACTAAAGTTCTTCTTGCTCTCCTTTAACGATTCACTTTAATTAAGATTGTCAATTGTTTTTTAGAAGAGGGCATTGAAGTTAAAGTTATTTCATCATTTATAGTTACATTATGCTTTATTATAGATATTGTAATGATTAACTCATAAATCATAAGTATGATAATAAGTAAAAAAATAGTTTACTAAAAAAGTACCTAGTAATATTACCTTTATATATATTGTTTAAATGATGTTTAGATATATGATTTTATGTGTATGACAATGCAGTAAAATTTTGTGAAAAAAACTCTCCTTTAAGTATAGATCTTTCTAGTAATTAAAATTTTTTATTTTCTAATTTTGTTATTGTGTTTTCGTGTTATTATTGGCTTGAACCTACCACTTAACACATACTTATGATTCATGTTCTTAAGTTGAAAATGATCTAATTATATTATATATTTAAATTTATTTTTCTTCTTTTGTTGTTTCAAAATATACCAAATGATTGGACAAGAAGAGTATTTAGTGACATACCTTAAATTGTAACGGTCCGTGAGCCACATCACTCAGTCTTGTTGATCGACCGACCGAGTGATCAACCACATCAAAGAACAAATTGACAATAAATAAGGAAACATCCTATAAATTCAGGCCACACCTCGTCAAATCTGGGTTATGTCCCGAGAAATCAGCTAACATTGATTTAATGAAGATATGTTCCAAATATACCTTCTTACAAATATGAATGACACCTCGAGAAATCAGCTAACACTGTTTTATTGAAGATATGTGCTTGATATGGCCCATCAAGCAAATAACTCATTACCAAACACTATAAATAAGTCTTCTACAATGGATTAAGGTACACTTTTATTAGTTTTACAATACATACTCACAATACAAAGTACTTATTTGATCGTCGGATAACCTTATGCAAGTTTACTCTCGATTGAACACTTAAAAGCTAAGGATTGAAGTCTGAAGGAGTGTTGAATTGAGAAACGGGAATACAAGAGAGCACGACCAAGCGACCGACATTGACAATAGTTATCGTCAATCTTAGGTACTATCTATGTCCACTTTATCTATACAAGTACACAAACAAAAACATTCATGTGGTCTTGAGGGAGTTTCTAACAAAATAGATACATACATTGAGAGACTAATTTGGAGTTTTAATAAACTTAATTGCCATAAGTTATTTATTTGACAGTGACACGTTTCAAAACAATGATTTATGATAATATTTAATTTGTTTTAAATAATTTCAATTGTAAAATGTGTTTACAAATACATGAAGTTAAACTTCTTTTATATGTGCGTAAATATGCTATGGTATGTTAAAAAGAGTGTATTCAGTTAGTTTTCAAAAGATTATTTTACATAAAAAAATGTAGACTTCAAAAGATTTAATAACAACTGTAATAAAATTTTTAAACATTTTTTAATTACGATTATATATATAATATATATTTTAAAAGATTTATAAAGTATGAATTTATGAAATTTGATTCAATTACATGAATTTCATTTCATGTATTTTAAAAAATTAAGTTATAAAATATCCTATTTTATAAAACTATGTAAAGTACTATTTTATAAAACTATGTAAAGTACTAATTTTACAATAAGATACAAATAATATTTAAATAAATTTAATAATATTTTCTTAAGGGTATTGTCGAATGAATCGTCAAACACACCTTTAAATGTAACAAGCACATTATAAAAAGATTTTTTCAAAATCTGTTTTTAGCAAGACTCTCCTTCTTAAGTCATATAAAGATTAATAATTGTACGTTGATGTTTTATACTTTCTTGTTTAATAGCACTCAATTAAAATAAAGAAGCTCTGATAGATGATATGTGTGTATGATCTATAAATTGTTCTATATTTAAAAGTTTCTTTGTGCATTTGTTTGAGATCTTAACCTAATAATGGGGAGATTGAGAAAAAAAGTGATTTATATACTTTTTGTATTGAAGAGTGGTTTTTGTAATTGTAATCAAAAGTGTTTACGACTTGATTCAACATCCCTTTAAATTTATCACTTGTAGGTATTCTATCGTGGATAAACCTCCACCATGAAACTTGATGGCCTCGTACTTCACATGTGCTAACGCTACCTTAAGACATAGCATACCATCTTAAGCATGAATCCATATAGGTTGATATTAATTATAGATTTTTCTTATATTTAGCATCTATTTAAAAGATACATATATAGATATTCTTTAAAAGTGTTTTTAGTAACACATTAAGTTAATATATTTAATAAATTAAAATACTTGATCATGTTTTAATAAAATTAAATATTTTTTTTAAATATTTTATTAACAAAAATATTATGGAAAATATCAAATAAAAAGTAAGATCATTATACTTTTAATTGAGTAAATGTCATTTGTAAAAAAAAATATTAAAATTGGTAACTATATTGATCACTAATTTTAATCACTAAACTGGTCACCAACTTACGTCAATCCGAGGAATTTATATTCATTGATAGTATAAGTTATCGATCTTGATAACCTTGTTGAAGTTGTTGTTGGCTAGATGGAGAGTATATCTCTTATTGGTAAAAAGTTTAAGAAATCTGCCAAAGATATAAGGGCTAATTGATGATTTTAGAATGATATTTTTGTTGATATGTCCTATTTGAAAAGTATAGTCTTTTAGAAGATTTATCTCATTTCAAATATGCAACTAAGCAACAAGTCTTAAATTAGTTGCTACCAAATGGGTTACTTCTAAATATGTTTCTCAAGATTTAGTCTTGTAAAATGATTTTGAATCTCTTTTCAAGTGATGAACAAGAGGTTCAAAAGTCATGTTCGACAATCTTTACAGCAGATATAGTTGAATCTACCTTGATTGATATTTTTTTTAGAAGAAACCAATTTGGTCTCTAAGTTTTAGGCTAAAAAGATGGATAAGGAAGAATCATTAAGTGAAGATGATGAATTTGTTCAAACCTCCAAGAGATTGTGATGTCATCCTAAAGTTGAAGTGAAAGCCAATAAGATAATCTCTAAAACAAGTCAATCGAAAAGAAAGTGATGCTAGTGACATGCATCATTATTATAAAATTTTATTACGATTGCTTATTGCAAATGAGGATTAATCTGATTGGATTTTTGAGATTTAATTGTTCCTCTTCATTGTCTTTATGGGAGCACACACATGATAATGTTCTTTTGTTTGTCTTATTGTCTTTATCTAATTTCTCTCTTTTTACTTTTTATTTTTTAGACATGAATTTGGTTTAATCTCTATATTTTTATTTTCCTTTTTGTTTTTTTTATGTGATGGCACATGTTTTTAGCACAAGTTTATTAAAATAAAAAATAAGTTATTGATATATTTTTGGCATTGTTAACTAAGTGTTGGCATCGATAAAAAGAAATTCATTATAATAAACTATCAAATAGTGACTCAATTTCTATCTATAAATGGATAAATCGATTACAGATTAATATTATGACGAACTCCCTTCAGTCATTATAATTATAATCCTGATGCATGGTGAGCAATTTAATGACGCATTTCAATAACTAATTTAGTGATTTAACAAATTTAGTAATAGAAATCAATGAACAAATTAGTTATGAAGTAATCAATTTTAGTAACTAATTTTAAAAATCATAATAGTTTTATAATTCATCACTATCGGTGTTTTTATTAAAGTTTAATTTATTTGTCCAAAATTAATATATACTTAATAAATATATATTAATACGTTAATTATATATAATCATTTAGAAAGTGTCCAAACATTTAAATACTATATATAAACAATCATCTAAACAATATTAAAACATTTACACACTTATATTTAAGATGTACAAATAATCATTCTAAAATATTTTCTTATGAGATACTTTAAATTTAAATTCTAATTTATTCTTACATTGGAAGCCATGAAACACTGTGTACTCAGACCCTGATTTCAGCTACACGTTTTTTATTCAGAACAGATTATCAGAAACAGATCAAAGCATGTTACGACAATAATTATGAGTTGAAGGACAGTCTAAACTTGAAAGCTGGTGACAACCAGATATATGTGGCTGCCAACGTTTCTTATTCAGAACTCGTTATTCATAAGAGATAAAATCAAGAAATTTTACCCTAAATATATACAAATCACAGGTAAATATAAATATAGTGTTGGAGATCACATACACTAGGTATTAGAGTCTTTTATAGTATATAAGTGGGTGCAAATTTTACTTCATTGAGTCGATTTTATGAGGTTGAGTTAGGCTTAAAGTTCACTTCTTAACATGGTATCAAAACCATTTCGAGCCTATCCTAGCATATTTGTTGGGTTTATCAGGTCACCCTATCGGATTATTCATAACATTTATCTCCATGCACGAGTTGGTAGTCTCGGCGTGAGGGGTGTGTTGGAGATTCCACATCAATTAGAAATTAGAGTCTTTTTATAGTATATAATTGAATGCAAATTTTATCTCATTTATTATAATTTTATAAGGTTGAGTTAGACTTAAAGTCCGATTCTTAAACTATAATAAGACTAAAAAAACAAAAAAACTAGTTCTACTGAACGTAAAACAACTGGATAAAACTATTTTTAGTAATATACTAAAACAAAAAGAACTTTTATTTCACTTTCTTGTAATCATGAGATTCATATGCAATACTTTAAGATATCATGTTGAATTAAAAACCACAGGTAGTATCAGTAATCGTTGTGCAGTCAAACTTGTTGACCATGTTCATCGAATGTGACTGAGAAGTTTGATGGTTTTGGTTAAAAATCAAAACCTGCCAACCCCTTCGTTTTTGCATTTGGTTATTAGCTGTAATGGATATTTTATTTCAGAACAGTATTTGCTGCTTTGGTGGATGATTGTCCTAGTCAGATACACCTTTTTAATATTGTTTCATGAACAGAATCTACATTTTTTTATAAAGTACTTTGGCAGTGTTGTAAAGCTAAGCCCCCTCTTCAAAATTTATTGCTAAAAAAATCATGATTTATATCTCTGCAGTTTAGTGCCTTTTCAATAAATAATGGTATCAATATTATGTCATGTTCAGATAAATTAGTTCGTAAGCACTCAAAAGAGAGAAAAAACTAAAATATTTTTTATAGTTTAAAATTAGTTTATCAATTAATTTATGAAAGCTCTCTAATACAATTTTTCTATTCTTTTTTTAATTTTTGCATTAAATAAACTTAAATTATAAAAGACAATTCAAAAAAGTATTTATAAATAAACTTCTATGTTTTTTATCAAAGTTGAGCTGAAATCATCTAAAGTGGATGATTGAGTTTTTGGACAAATTGATCTCTCTATTGAAGGATTGTCGAACTTTGTTGATAAAGTAGTGAGTGAATCCACCTTCAGAAGATTTTGTATGCCTAGTTAATAAGAATTTACAGAAATATAAGAATATTTAAGTGAGTAAATGAGATTAAATAAGCAGTTCCTAAAAAATAAAGTTATATTTAAAGAATTTTGGTCTTATGTTAATATCTAATAAAGTGATTATCAGATATTAGGTTGATTAATATGTTACAATAGAAATTAGTTTCAAGAGAATCCAAGTTATTCAAATTTGTAGGTGATTTTATCCTGCTTTAGAAGGTGCGTAATATATTATTATTATTATTATTATTCGGTACTAAGTAATACACAAGTCCTCCAAACTCAAGAATCCAATTTACAAGATGACTGAGCTTTATTTTGAACTTAAGCTTTGGTCATATTTTTGGCCAAGCTTCGAAAAATAGATCATATTTTCACGACTGACTTTAGCTCAGATTTTGTGACTATTCCTAGAGCTCGCAAGCTAAACATCCAGGTCGAACTTCACGACCCTTCATTTAGCTCAATCGGCCGAGTTTATTGTAATTATGATAATGTAATTATAACTTATTTGAAACAGTTTGAATCATTATAAACATGAGAGATATTAAAGGGGGGTATTTATATTTAATGATGAGTTTCAACAACTTAGAGGTATATCACTTAGACGTCTACGTTTTTATCTAACTTGACATGTTGTCATAAGACAACGTAACGTTTCAAAGTTTGTTTTTGCGCGTGTTGCTCACGGGAAACAAAAAGTTTTTTTATTGTTTGAAAGAAAATGAAGCCTTTTCTAACTTTTATAAGAATCAAACCAACTTCATTTTCTCTTATGTTTTTCCTTTTTTCGGTTGGTGCTCTTGCTCGCACATTTCATCTTTTTCTTCGCTTATGTTCACTCAATCCTCTTAGGTAAGTATCTCTAATGTTTTATTCTTCTTCTTCACACTCTAGTTCCTCTATCGGGAGTAGCCCTCTAGTAAGCAGGGAGGTTGTTTTCACCGGAGATCATGACCCTTCAACAAGTTGTACTAATTCACTTTTAGTTGAAGGGGATTCTTTGGAAGACATTGATCTTCTTTTTGAGACTATCGCTATACTAACTTCTGCCTTGTTGAAGGAAAATTTTCCTTGTGCTCCTCCGCTTTCTTAATAGGTGAAACCTCCATTTCCCGAATTGATCATTCGAGGAAAGAGTGACCCCTTAACCTAAGTAGACCACGTGTCAATACCTTGGTCCCTAATTCAAACTCCTTATGGCACATTAACATGAAGCTCAACCAAGTTAGGATCGAAGGTCGTAGGGGCTTTCTTGTCCTGTATGATGCATAGTTATTTAAGGTTGTTGACCTTGTGGGATGTCTTGACTCAAAACATATCACAATGGCAAGAACTATGGCCATTATTTGCCATTGGAATAGCACAACTATTGAAAATGTTGAAATGATGAGCAAAGTGCAAGTGCAAGAGTTGCAGAAAACCAATGTTGGGATAAGGCATAATCATGGCTTGAAATCTCTGCCAAATCCCTTGAGATTAATTAAGGCCAAGGCAAAATCTCAACATTTGAGTTCGGGGTAGAGTTTCTAAAAAAAATCCTTGAGAGTGCAAAGGAAGCTAGAAATAAGTTGAAGGAGGCCAAAGCTTGCATTATTCTTCTCGAGAAAGAGAAGGAAAAAATTGAGAAGAAAACATCAAAGATGAAGGATGAGAATGTCAAGCTAGCAGAGGCCAACATAGAAGGCTATATGAAGGTCTTTAAGAAGGTCACGCGCCAACACATGCACTTCACTCCGACTCTGGATGTAAATGTATTTAATTTAGACAAATAATTTGTCGATGGTAAACTAGTCAATGACTAAATATATTATAAACCTTTAAATTAATTTAATGAGTGTTTTATGCATATTAAGTATTAACTGCTAATAATAAGGTCAAATTGCTTTAATTAAGCTAAAACTGAATAAACTAACTTGGTTACGTTACAAACTAGGTTTCATTAAAGTTTTTTTCATTGTTCATTAGCAAACAACACATTAATTTGATTGAACATGTTAACCAAATTAATTTGATTCGATTAATTGTGTTCATTTTCAAATGTTTTAACCGTTTACTTTCTCTATATTCCACTATATGCAATTATTCTCCTGCAAGATTTACTTTGTTGCATTTCAAGGAGTTTGTTTACTTTCCTTTCAATGATCATTTCCTTGAAAGTTTTCTTATTTCTGATTCGAATTTTGAGAGATATAATTTGATTATGTTAGAAATATGATTTGATCACATTAAATAGGGATATATGATATGATAAGAAATTAATACAATAAGTATATTATTTGCCAGGTAAATAATATATTGCTTTTGAAAAAAAAATGTGTTTGGTCTGGTCACTTTTTATTGCATCTAGCATCAAAAGGGCTTTGCTTGTAATAATAATGAAGGATTCTAGCCTATGTTCTTTTTTCTTTATATTTCAAGTTATTAAAAATTCATGTCTTATTATTATAATTGAAAATGCTTAATTAATTCAAATTTTCTATTCTCTTCTTTGATAGGTTGTTGTATAACAAGATTGGTTCCACAAAAAGGTGTCCATCTTATTAGACATGCAATATATTTAACATTGGAGTTAGGAGGACAATTTGTTCTACTTGGTTTAAGTCCAATGCAATATATTCAATGAATTAATTTGAAAAAACTAATAGTTAAAAACGTCACGTTATACCTATATAATGGCGTTGAAATCCTTTTCATTGAATTAAATTGTGACAGCTATGACTGACACTACTTACATATAAAAACCATCACTTTAAACAAAATGTTAAAGTGGCAGGTAGCGTAAGACCGCCACATTAAACTTTGTGGTGCCAGTTCTATGGCGGTTTGTGAAACCGCCACACGCGTATATTGTGACATTTATAAACGTCAGTTTATACGAAAACCTCTGCCACTGTATACAACGTTTTTGTAGTAAATCTTTTACTTTGCTTTATTTATATTCTTGCAAATTCAAGCAAGAAACTTCCAACAAATTTTTACATATTGTTTTCTATTTAGTGCCTATTATGCTTGAGAATTCAATTGTTCCTTGTGGGTTCGATATTCTTCCTTAGGGACAAATTTATTAATTTTGACATGGTACACTTGTTGTAAAATAGTCACCAGCTACGAGCTAAAAATATTTCTCGCATTTGAGGCGCTTCATTCCAAATTCTCGTGCAAGACATAATCATACAATTAGAGCTTCATATTCAACCTCGTTGCTGGATGTTTCAAAGTTGAACCAAATTGCTTTCTCATGAGTAATGTCATCGAAACCTTCAAAGATTATACTAGCTCCACTTCCTTTTTTGTTGGAAGATATCTCTACACTAAAATTCCAACATTTATATCTTTCTACTAGTTGTGGATGTTGGATGAGGAAGTGTACTAAGAATTGAGCTTTCATCTGCCATCTACCTTTGTACTTGAGCCCAAACTCTGATAGTTCTATAGACCATGTTGTCATTCTACCAACAAGCTTTGGTTTCTGAAGCACATGCTTTATAGGGTAATCGATGCATACTATGATGTTGAAGCTTCTAAAATAATGTTTGAGTCTTCATACTAAGAAAATAAGGGAGAGTACGAGCTTCTCAATGACATGATATCTTTATTCAGTTAGTTGTAGAGTTTGGCTGGTGAAATACACAAGATGTTGTTTCTTGCCATCTTCAAACATTAAGACTGAGTTTAACGTCAAGTGGGAGACTACTAAATATAATATGAGTGTACACTTTGGTGGAGGACTTACAATATAGGTAAAGAGGAAATATCCCTTTTGATATTAAGAAACACCTCCTCACACTTCTCATTTAACCCAAATTTTCTTGTTCCCTTCAATAATCGAAAAAATGATTTGGCTATCTCGGCGACCTTATGGAGAAACCTTGAAAGGGTCGCAATCTTCCCATTCAAACGTTGGACTTCTTTGAGGTTACTCGAACTCCTCATTCTTAGGATGACTTTACACTTGTCTGGATTTATTGAGGGTATCACGATTTTTCATAGTTAGTAAGTTTGTTTTCAAACCCTATATAAAGGGTTTTTGCTCTTTGTTGTAGACTAACATATAAAAATACATCAATAAAATCATACAATTTTTTGCTTTTACCTAGTCAAGTGTTGCTCCTTCTTCTTCTTCTCCAATTGTTCCAATTGCTTCCTCCAAACAAGCCATCATAACCTTTTTCTTCTTTCTCGAATATGCAATGTGAGGGTTGGATATTTCACCTTTACTTTTGTGATGAATACATGGTTTTACAGTTTTGACCTTGTGCTATTTTACTTCTCTGCCCTTAATTTTTCTTTACCCTTTTCTATATGGTATCAGAGTAGGTTAAGGCATGCTCTACTTCTACTGCTAATTTTTTTGTTCTTTATTATTTATTGATTCTTTCTTAAGGAAAAATGGAATCTAATTCATCATAAATCACTTTTATTGTTGCTACAATGGATTAATGTTTAAATCTCACTCGTCCTTAGTATTTGCATCCTAGAGAAAATCCAGGACTAGTTCTTGTCTCTTCCTCTCTCAGTGAAACCAACTATCATACATGAAGTAGAACATGAAAATGGCTCTTTTATCCAAGAACAAGCTTAAATTTGTTGGTGACAACATTTCTAAACCCAATAGGAGTGATTCAAATTTTGAGGCATGGGAAATATGTAATGTAATGGTTCTTTCTTGGATATTAAGAACCTTAACACCACACATTGCAGAGAGTGTCGTGTATATTGACATTGCTCAAAACCTTGGGGAAGATTTGAGAGAGAGATTTTCTAAGGGAGATCATTTTTTAATCTCAAATTTGCTCCAAAAATGGCATTCCATAAACTAGGAAGAGCTCAAGTCGCTTAGACCTATACCTAAATGTGTTTGTCATGTTCCTTGTAATTGTGCTTTGTCAAAAATCTACTAAGTCTAAAATGATTTTGAATATGTCATCTTCTTCCTAAAGGGTATTGAAGAGATTTACAATATGTTAAAACCCTAAAGGAGACAGTCGTAAAGAAGAAACACTTTGGATCTTCTTTTCTTATTGTCCATGCTTGTAATAGTTTTTTTTTTTGGTTGGCCCATGCTTGTAATAGTGAGTGTCTATTCAAACTCTTATGTATTGAGGTGATATTTGTCTATAATATTTAGTTCTTGATTGATGATTGGTATTTATCATTTTATTCTTAAAGCTTGAAAATATTCATGATTTTGATCCTTAGATTTGACTGGAAAGTACTTCTAAGCACTGACCAAAATGATAATGCTTAACATATTTGAATGTTAGGAATAAATTTGAAATGTTAATTGCTTTATAATATTTGTTCGTAATGATAAAGAGTTTTTATCAATATGCGAGGAATCAATATTTAGGAGACTCTCTTAATAATCGTGTATGCGAGGAATCGATATGAATGATTTTTATATGTACATCAATATCAATCAAGATGGAATGTTATATGTTTAAAACTACAGGCGAGTGAGAAGGATTAACCTCATTCCCAATTTTGTTAATTGAAATCTTTTACTCATTTACTTTGCTTTTCTTTAATTTTCATGCAAACTATTATCAATATCAAACCAAATCAAATTATTGTACATATTATTATACTTAGGAAATGTTACTATAAGAATTTTAAATAATTGTTTCTTGTGAGTTCGATATACGTCTTTAGGGACAAATTATTACTTTTGGTAAGAATTTCAGGGCTAAAACAAGAGGGGAGTGAATTGTTTATGCAAGATTTTCGCAAACTTTGAAGGTTTAATGAAAGTTACAAGCATAATCAAATATACATACTGAGTTCAGCCAAAATCAAATCTACTTTTAACTTGATTCCAAAAAATCAATTGGTTGTTTCTTCGATTCAACCGATTGTTTTTATCAACAGTGTATAAAAACAAAGATTAAATAGATTTAAATGAGATAAAGGGAAGAGAAATCAATGCAGTAGGTTTATACTAGTTCATTTTTAACTAAAAGTTACATCCAGTCCCTAGAAACACCTGAGAATTTCACTAACAAATCAAACTCTTTTGATTTACAGCACACACAACAAAGAAATGTTCTTGAACCCTTCAAGAACACAACCTTCTCTTTGCAAACACTGCACAGATCAGAAAACCCTCTTGCTCTGTACCACACAACCTTACAAAAATACAATGATTAAAAGAAAAGGAAATAGTACACCTGGATCAATTCATAGAATTGAAAAATTGACTTAACACACAACAGTCATATTCCTCTTTAAGAAAAGTCAAAAGCATAGGCAATCTTGGAAAACTGATTTCAAAAATGCAATATGAATCTCTTGTAATTGTATTTTCAACTAGGAGTATAAAACCCTTTTTATACACTCCAAGTAGCCGTTAAAATCGTTATAGAAGCAAAAGTAGTTTGAAAACTAGCCAAAACAAATTTAACAGACTTAACAAAACTCTGTTAAGAAATTTCAAAAATCAATCGGTTGATTTATCGAAACAACCAATTGAATTGGTTTGACAGAAAATTCAACCAAAGTCAAAATGTTTCAAACTCTTTCAAAAACTTCTAAGTGTAAAAACAATCGATTGAAACAATAAATCAACTGGTTGATTTTGTACTTAACTTTGAAAACTTATATTTTTTAAAAGGTTTCAAGATCAAATGGCCTTGAATCAATTATTTGAAGTGGATTACAAATTCAAACACTACAAAATACCCAACTAAACAAGCAATAAGAGAATTTCACACAATTATTCAAGGTTTGGAGTTATCAAAAGCCGCATTTGGTCAACACTTTTGACTTGTAAGATAGTCATAAGTTGTTTTATTTATATTAATATATTTTTTTTGTATAATTATTATGTTTATAAGTTATAATTTATTT
>Ga0123341_1004219_pt1 | contig 12565 bp, 5 predicted proteins | sample Turbeapinknodule_FD_89959 | JGI IMG/M metagenome (GOLD analysis project Ga0123341, IMG submission 89959) | Root nodule microbial communities of legume samples collected from Mexico - Turtle bean Mexico pink nodule | ecosystem: Host-associated > Plants > Roots > Nodule | place: Mexico: Nepantla... | reverse complement strand
TATATATATATTATCTATTTTCATCTCATCTAAATAGTTTGATTGATCATCTAATGCATATTTATTTTGCTTAGAGCATAAAGTTGTCTATATTAAACTCTTATCTTCTGCAACTTAAACATTCATTATTAACTTCATTAGTTAGTTAAAACACTCTATTATTTTATTATAAAATTATTTGTTTCAAATCTAGTTTATATGAAGTGTATTATTTGAATTAATTTTAGAAGAACTGAGACATAAATCACTTTAAAAAATCATAAATAATCATCAAAAAGTTAGTCATTAAATAATTAAAATCAATCATTAATTAAAACAGATTTAGTGACCACTTATTTTTAATTAATTAATCATGAAAAGTGTATGGTGTACGTAAATCAATGCATTTTTATTTTATTATAAAAAAAGAAAAGATACTATACAAGAGAATGAGAATCTATTAATAAGTTTATAGAAAGTTGAAGAGGTAAAAGATAAGAAGAGAAAAAGAATTTAACAACCATCAAAATAATTAATACTTGTTTCTTCTGGATCAAGGAAGTCAACTTGGTCAATCTTTCTCTCTTCTTTATAAAGGAAGTTGACTATTCGCGCGACGACGTTTCGTTGTGTTCACGTTCGGTATATAAAAGCCGTGAAACCCAAAAAAAATCGTTGTAAACAGAACAACTAACAAACACAACACACTTCAAATTTTTCTTTCTCTCTTCCAACAAATCACACACACGCAGTGTTGTTAAACTGTTCGCAGTTGATGGCTCCCTCAGACTCTGAAGCTTTGGGGCGCCATTCTCTGATTCCGAGCTTTCTCTATTCCTCTCCGTCACCGCCGCAGAAGAAGACGATGGAGGCTTCGAGCTTCGCGGTTCGTTCTCCGAGTGAGAAACGCAGCATAGAGATGTTTTCACCGTCGTACTACGCTGCTTGCACCATCGGAGGAGCCCTCTGCTGTGGCCTCACGCACACCGCCATCACGCCTCTTGACGTTGTCAAATGCAACATACAGGTCTCCTCTAGCTCTCTTCACATGCATCCTTATACCTTCCACGCCATTGAATTTTCGCATATTCAATTTTCGTTGAACAATTTTCTAACGAGGGCCCGGAGCGAATTGAATTGACGCCACGGGAAATGAAAATGGGTTTAGTTCTCTCCATTTTTAAGTTCTTTTTGTTTAACTAGGTAAAATTGTTGTATATTATGATTCATTATAAGTCATGGAGATGTCATAACTGTTAAAATAACTAGTTATAGAAGTTCTAAAGATAAAGAAAAGAGGTCTTCCTTTGTGATTAATTGGGACTCACCGGAATATTTAAAATATAAGCATGTGAGTATTGTTTTGATACTTGGTGTTTCTGTGTTTAGTGCTTTTATGCTTGCTTTCTAAACATAAAATGTATTTGATAGTATTAAGATTTTTATTATGTATGATTCTCCTGAACTCACCTACACCTTACTATATGATTCTAAACAATGATGTATTGAACTAAGATATGTGATAGGATTTGTAATAGGATAACATTGTAATACTGATTTAAGCTTTCATGACGTCATCTATATTTTCAATAAATAAATATACTTAAGTATTTTATTATTTAATTATGTGTTACACTTTGATTAAATCCACACAAGGGAAGGGAGGCCCATAACCACGTCAGACAGCCTTCGATTTCAGAGTTTTAATAATTATTTTCATTCTCTGTTTTGATTTCTAATTATGAAAATGTCACCACAATGTTGTTGCGTTTGTATTTTCTATGGAATCACATAAATAAAGTGACATGTCCTGTAATTAGAAATAAGAATAAAAACAAAAATATTGAAAGTTGAGAAAATATTTTTTTATTATTTTAATTAAAAAATATCACTTTCTAAATATTTGTGTACAGTACAATGAAATAAGTTTAAAACTGTTTTTTTGTTGTTTCATATACACACTTTTGACACCAAGAAATAAGGTGACAAGTTTGTAGTCAAGTGAAAGAAGAGAAAGGAAACGGAAACAAAGCTAACTAGTTTTTATGTATCCACAATTGTATTGCCACTGTTATAGCTATATATGAATTTCAGCAACCACGATTATAGCCACAGTTTAAAATCATGTGTATGACCAATTAGTCTTTATAACATTGCATTCATATATTTTTTTTACATAAAGGTCATGGTAATCTTTGATGTGATTTGGTGCTTTTGGTTTCTGTTAACATTGAGTTAGTTATCATTTTCAGATTGACCCTGTCAAGTACAAGAACACCAGCACAGGATTTGGAGTCATGTTTAAGGAGCAAGGACTGAGGAGCTTTTTCCGCGGATGGGCACCTACCCTTGTTGGTTACAGCGCCCAGGGTGCCTTCAAATATGGATTCTATGAGTACTTCAAGAAGTACTATTCTGACATAGCTGGTCCAGAGTATGCAACCAAGTACAAGACATTGATTTACCTAGCCGGTGCAGCATCTTCTGAGTTGATTGCAGATGTTGCTCTTTGCCCATTTGAGGCTGTGAAGATCAGAGTTCAAACTCAGCCTGGCTTTGCTAGAGGCCTTGCTGATGGACTTCCAAAATTGGTCAGAACTGAAGGAGTCTCAGGGTATGCTTATGATTTTATAAATGTTGTTAACTTCAATCTTCCCATTGTTTTGGTAAGAAGTTTGAGTGAAACTGAGGTTCTGGATTCCTTGCAATTACTTTTCCATGCATTCCTAGTCGGCAACTCAAAACAAGATGAAACAGATCATAATTTATCTCTCTAAATCGGACACACATATGAGATTTGAGTAATCTGATCAACATCCAATGGTTACAATGAGCCGACTGCATGAAGGTGTGGAAAAGTCAACTACACTGAATCCGGTACTATGAAGTGTACATTTTACTCATGATAGTTACTGTTAATAGGATAAGTATTTAATAAAATGTCCTTTGATTTCAGTCTGTACAAGGGAATGCTGCCTCTATGGGGAAGACAGGTTCCATGTAAGTTCCCCATTTTATACTTCTCAGTTTGGACATAAAGTACCTCTTTTGCGTAATTGCCTGCTCATGTCATTTAATTTTCTGCTTTTACAGATAAGTTCAAAAATTAAAATGTCTCTTTGTTTTTGTTTGTTTCCTGTTGTTTGTATATGTTGCAATTTGAGTCCCAATTTGACAACTAAATTTAGCTAATATACTGATTTTTCTGGAAAATACTAGTTGATTGGTATTTTGCTTTCTTACTGTCTTGTTAAAATTCGGAAGGATTTATTGTCAGTGTCGTATATAGGTAATAAAAGAATACGTCAACAAGTGAAATTTTTGTAGTCCAGATAAGGGACTCATCTGAAAGCTAGTCAAGAAAGCTAGTAAGCGTGTATGTGTTGTGACTTTTCCTTTTGCAGGTTTTCTGCCAACTTGTCATTGTACAAAATCGTATTAGTGATTCCTTTTGTGTGTTCCTCTATAAATTTTCCTTCGGAAAATTGCTAATCAGTTGTCATTTATTGATGATTTTAGATGAACCTAAACCATTACTTATAAAGTAAATAATTTTCGCTCTTGCAGATACAATGATGAAGTTTGCTTCTTATGAGAACATAGTTGAGATGATCTACAAGCATGCCATCCCCAAACCAAAATATGAATGCAGCAATTCCCTGCAACTAGGCGTGAGCATTGTCGGTGGATACATGGCTGGTATATTGTGTGCCGTTGTCTCTCATCCCGCTGATAACATAGTCTCTTTCCTTAATAATTCCAAAGGGGCAACCGTTGGTGATGTAAGTGCCAGATTTGATATATTTTTAACGCTCTTCTTTGGTATTTTTTCTGCATAACTACATTTGAAACATTATGTGACCAACCTGTCCAATGGGAAAAAAAATAAAATAGGAAAAAAGAAAAAGAATCGTACATATAAGGTGTCATATCATATAGGTTTATTGGAAAGAGCGTATGATCCTGCAGAACTGAATTTTTTTTCCAAATGCAGGCTGTAAAGAAGCTTGGATTATGGGGTATGTTTACTCGTGGTCTACCTCTTCGTATTCTTATGGTTGGAACTCTCACAGGAGCACAATGGGGAATATACGATTCATTCAAAGTTTTTGTGGGGCTGTAAGTTTGCACTATTTGCTATCTGGTTATGATAAATAGGTTCAGTTTGGTTTATATCATGTCACTAATTAATATATGGTAATGAAATTTGTTTTTTTTTCTCTAATCAGGCCAACCACTGGTGGTGTTGCTCCTGCTCTTCCTACTCCTGCTGCTTAGCTTGCTAAGGTGTCAAAGGGAAAACACTTACCTCGCTTTGTATTAGGAACATAGAAAACCAACAAATGTAGGGACCATATATAAATAATCAGAGAACTTCTGAAGTTGCTAAATATATAGGGAACTTTATATGAAATGAATGAAAAGGCCATAGCAAGTGTCTTTAAAATACTGGTTAAGGAATAAAAAAGAATAAAGTTTTTTTTATAAAGAAAAGTGTGTTTATAATAAGTCCTAAAACTTTCTATATCATTTCCTAATTAGTGTATTTAGAGCACTCAATAGCAGTACCTTGTTATGGGTATGGTTTTGTAAGATTTTTTAACTGCTGTGTACTGAAACTATGCCTCATAGCAGTAAATACCATTATTATTGATTCACAGAATGAAGTGAATAATTGGAAGTCACGCTTTCATTTATAATTACCTCCCTTTCTTATCCCAACAGTACCCTATTTGTTATTACTAAGATTATAGATATTTGTTGTTTATTTACGTTGTACTAGCTAGGTACGTAAGGCATTGTGAACGAAGGAAAAAAGGTAGATTCAAGTGAAAGGAAACTTTAAAACTTGAATGTAAAATCAAATATTTTTCATAATAGAATCAGTATATCTTTAAATAAACGGGCTAAACTAACATAGTATCTCCTTTACATATGACACCCTCTTTTGTCGTCAAACCACCTCATCTAGTTGGTTGGAAAACTGAAAAGCAAAACCCACATGTTCTTTCTAGTGCATCTGATGGAGACCATTCACAACTTACAAGACAGAGCTAAGAATAGAAGAATACACCGTTAAATAACTGTCTTAGTTTGTATGAAAATTGTAAAAAATAGAATAGTTATGTTGAGATCTTGTATTTCATGACCATTTTTAAAGTAGTTGTAAATAAATGAAACATACTCTATAAGTCCTCACTTGTCATGCAAGCAAGTGTTTTTAGAGCATCTTAAGAAGATTTGAACGACACCTACTTAATCTACTAAAACTTACTACAGTTAAGTTTGTTTAACTAAAGTTATGGTAACTTAAGGAGCAAGCTATCTTCACATCTTCACCTATAAATAGGTGAACTTCACTTCTTGTATTTATATTTGGCATAAATGAATGAAAACCTCTGAAATTCCAGACCTCATTCTCCCTAAATCTCCTTTTTGCTAGAGAGTCTAGAGACTTAGTGAAACCCTAGGGAGTTGGCCAAATTTCTTCCTAATTTCAGCACCAAAACCACTTCAAACCTTCATCAATTCTTCATAGCTTCGGTGCATTTCACATTACTTTTGCTACATCATTATATCACTTCATCCAAAGCTCAATTTGGATTGCATCAGCATCCCTCACCATAAACCAAATTCTTAGTCAACCCTTATACAAAAACTTACTCATTTACCATTTTGACTCAAACATGTCCTATTAAAATCCTACACTTATATTTTCTTCTCATAAATAACATATATTGCATTCCTTTTTACTTTTGAGGTGGAAAGAGTAAGGTCTCTCGAATCCAAGCTTTATTTTTTTGTGATGTAGACACCGAGTTGTTGATAAAGATCGATGAAAGATCCAGCTACAATTGATTCTTTGACGTCAAAAAGTTAGTAAGAACTTATATATAATATATATGAATATTGAGTGAAAGACTTGAGTGAGTACTCAATACAAGATTAATGCGTATTTATAAGTTTTTGCATATCAAATAAAGTCCTAGATAACCAAAAAGATATAGTTGGTTAGTTAGTACTTGTAGTTTGGTACTTATTTAGTTACAAATTATATGATGTTATTAGTTGGTTATCAAATATATCCAGGTTGTGCGGATACCAAATACATATATCATTAAAAATATTCACTTATAATTATATCTGTTAGTTTCTTGAAGGGAGGAGGGTATATAAGTCCCCTAACATCATAATCCCTAAATGATGTGCAAGTGAACTGATTTGTAGAATGAATGGCTATAATTTATCAAGTGATTTTAAATCATCCTTATGTAATTAACTTTGTGGTTTAATTTTCATAGCCATCCTCTTCAAGGTTGATGTTTTATAAACTTTTCATCGACACCAACTTTGTTCAACTATTACATATTGACATTTTTACTTGTACTTTATGATAGATGTCACACAAAGAACAATTTCCAATGTGCATTTATGAGTGGTTATCTTCGTTTGACAACTGATGTTTCACTTTTTGTAACATGTTTCCTAGGATGTAAAGTCTTTTTCTTATTCTTAGCCTTGTAAAAATTGTATAGAGTGGTTAGGATTTATTGAGTCTTGTATTTTGGGCCAAAGTAAAGTATGATGTAAATAGAAAAGAGAGTAGGGTGTAACATAGTAAAAGAAAGGTGCAAATAGAATTATAGGCAAGGAAGGCATGAGGTTCTACATGTCCTCTCCTCAATGGAAAGGATTTTACTCCAATGAAGGCATGCCACTTGTCACTCTCCCAATGGAGAGAATTTGCACCAATAAGGTGGTGACACTTGTCACACTCTCATTTGAGAGGTTTTGAGAGACTTTTACTTTTAAATAGGAGTCTCTTTTGATTAGAGTAATAAAATGTTGTCCAATTTGTGAGACATTTCTACTTTTCAAAGTTCTCTCTAGAATTGTCTTCTAACTACACAAATTTCTAAAGTCCTACTAGTAGTGTTGACCCAACCTTACTCTAGAAAGTAAGTGTTGGTCTAACCTCACTTAAATTCACCAACATAATTTTCATCTTTTTAAAAAATTCTACAATTCTTCATGCTTTTGCAACATCATTCATCAACCATAGAAGAAATTCAAATAAAAACAATGAAGAAGAATATCTACAAATGAAGATACAAGCTAGGATTGCATCAACAACTTTAACTTTTTTTAATGTCTTTCTACGTCTAACGGGCTTAATAAAGTAGGATGACTTAAATGCATTCCATGTAGCATTACTTATTTTCTTCTTCTTTTACATAATATCCCATAATCGTATGTTCTTATCTCTTATTGGACAATAGTGTGTTTTTACTTGACTTTGTCTAAAGTGTAAAGTTGTATGAAGCAAATAATCTTTCTAGACTTGTCAATGTTGGTGTTGGTGAATTTTGGGGAAAAAAAATTAGCTCTTTATCCAAGAAGTTATTTTATGTGACTTTTTTCTTGCAAATGGGTCTTATTGGCAACCGAAAGTAATAAAGCTTCCATACAACATAGAAGCATATACATGTTTGTTGCAGTATGAGATTAACTTAAATCCATGTGTGTATCATCTAAGCATACTCATGCTTCATCAGATGTAGAATAAAACTACAATGTTGTATCATCTGTCAAATAAAACACTTGCGTCTAACATGATTCATTGTTGAATTAAAAGTATTATCTTACAAACGAAGCATGACCATGTTTTATACTTAGTTATTTTTAACACTTAAATCAAAATCTTAGGGGTGTTGAACTTTTGCTCTAACAAACCCCAGATATCATAATGAACTAAAGAAAAATACGATAAAACTTATTTATTAGGATGATTGGGTGACAAGTATATTTTTCCTAGTTGACATTACTCACAATCCATAGACCAATATTTTAAACATAACACAATCTTTTGCAGTTTTGTTAAGATGAGATGTTCTAATTAAGCATGAATCCTTATTAGAGAGACCGTTGATGCACATATTATTGATGATGGATAGGGATAATAAGTTCATGTGACTCACATCCGATACCAATTATCTAATATTATATTTGATCCTTCAAGGTAATATTATTTTTGGTGAAGGTAAAGACAATATCATGAGAAAATAATATCATAGGATTAGGTCAATTAGACAACAAACATTAAATTAAAAGAGCAATGAGTTAAGAGTAAGGGAAGGAAGGGGTTGGATAGTACCAATTCCACAAGTTTGTGTTTATGAACCATCGACAACAGTTATAAAAGCCAAATTGACAAGTTTAGTAAAGGAAGAGAAAATGGAACAATTATTATATTTATGCTCACTTGCATCAGAGTCAAGAACCTAGGACCAAAAGAAGAAGATTGAGAAAGACAAAATAGATTACTTACTAGTATCTGCCATCAAAGTAGTGTTATGTAGCACAAACACTGACACAGACACTAGACACTAGACACTAGACACTAGACACTAGACACGACACAGAGATACGTAAAATCTCTAAAATGTAGGACACAGGGACACAAATCTATATATTATACAATTATGAATTATATAAATTGACAATCAAGATTTATGTGCACAAGTATGTTCCAAATTATTTTTTGGAGCAGAAAGATATTCTTCATTATGGTTCACAACGATTTGTTTCTTATTTTTATAATCATAATAACAATTTATACAATAAAGTTTGAATTTTTAAAAAATTAATGTATTTTTTTTAAAAAAATTGTATTAAAATTATCAGAAATCTAACAAATACTTTTTGAATTGAACACTTCATAGATACGTGTCCTACATGTGTCATATCGGACACTGACACGTCATTTAAGAGGAGTGTCCGAACTTCATAGGTTACTAATGGATTGGCGTGTCACATACCATTTCATAGATAAAACATTCCATTTGAAGAGGTGAAGAAAGAAAAAAAAACCTGAGGGGATGAATAATGAGAGTGAACCTTAGGAGAAAGATTCACAAACAAAACAAAAATCCTTCAGAGACCATGGATCTACTGAACCAACACGATCTTGAAAAAGCTCTAGACACCACGTTAAACTCTATGAAAGAAAAAACCATTGAGATGAAATCGTGTTTTTGAGACAACACCAATACTTTATTTATATTAAGAAAAAGAAATCAATATAATAAATAAAAGATATTTGATATCCTCTAGCAATAAAGATGTGATACGATAATAAACAAATTTGTTTCTAATACTAAGTGTATAATATAATATTCTTGATTATATCTTTCTTCAAATATTTTTTTTATTTTATATGATCAACTTTGTTTATAATTATTAAAAGTATGTTTGTTCTTTTACATTAAGTTCTTAATCATATGTTTCTTTAACTATATAACGTGACATGAATCAATATAACGTTCGACATTACTCTAACGTTAACATGAAGTACAGCACCCATCATTAAAATTCAGTCAAAAACCAAAATTAAAATGATAAGGTTTTAAGAATTTCTATTAATCAAAGATTAAAAAGAAAGTAAATGGTAAGAAAAGCTCAAATAAATTAAACCTTGCTACTCAGTTCAAAATTATAAGAAATGATAATCCTTTTGTAATAATCATAATAGATCAGGCCTCAACTTCAAAAACATCTTCTGGAAAGCATGTTTGAAAAAGCTAGTCACTGGACCTGTTGATAAAAAGGAATCCTAAACAATTCAACCCTTGTTTTTTGCCTACTTCAACATCTAATTGTCACAATGTAATGTTTACGAAAGCAGCACATTTCCTGCATATGTGATTGTAATGCTACTTTAATAGCATAGCCCAAGTGTGGTAGTTCTTTTTTAAAAGAATAATAACAGAATGATTCATAGTTTCCTCTTGTATAATTTATCTACAGACAATTACAACACTCACCCACTTATTTTCTATTTCTAAACCCATTGTCCTTCCCAGTGCTGTAGTGAAGGTGGCATTCACAGTTCCTTGAAATTCTCATGCTAAGAAGTAAAACGGAAAATGATATTGAAGAATAAAGAAGAGTAATTTCACAATATTAATCACTTCATTGTCTTTTATACCTTCATAAGAAACTGTTTACAATTTTCAATATAGTTTTCGTACAAGTAAATTCACATAAACCACATCACAGAACCTATACACAGAGCGAAAAACCAAAGTGTTACGAGAATGACCAAGTCTTACCTCCTCGCACACTTATTATCTAGAACTTGAACCACATACATGTCTAGAGAGCAATAATAACCAAGTTCACCACACTGAAGAAACGGCATTTTTAATGTGATTATCAGAAGCAACACTCCTCTAGCACACAACAGCAGCAAAGTGCTGCCAAGCTGCACATGTAAATGAAGGATTCTTACTCTTGTTACCGCCACATAAACTAACAAAAATGAGTTAGAGAACAGAAACTAGGAGAAGATTTCAGGCAACTCTATAGGACTTCATTAATGATGTGTCAGCAAAGATAATTGAAGAACTGCACACAAAGCATTCAGGACAATTACAACACTCACCCACTCTGAAATCTGAATTGAGAATTTATATAAGGAGAAACCTCAATTCAGAAAAAATAAGTATAACTAAATTAATCAACTAATAATGCCTTAGACTCATCAGTGAAAATGTAGCACATATAATTTATATATTAATATGTATGACTCAAGAACCATGTCTTTGATATTTGAGAAAAGTAATATCTACCAACAAAATTTTATTTTTCTTTCCAACAAAATGTTGATCATTTCGGTCCAATACATACTAAGATGTGCACTCTCCAATCAAGGTTGAGGATGTTAAACAAACCAAAACAAGTTTATCCATCAAATAATAGCTTGTGCTGTCTAAGCCAAAGCCAACACAAACCATAATAAATCAAGCCTAAGCCTCCACCTCTCAACTGAACACTTCTCACTTGCATATAAATAATTAAAAATTTAATCCTTCCCCATCTTCTAATCTCAATGTATTAATCACTGTTCCTTTTGTCAACAGTCACATCCCCCGAATTCAGCAGAACTTATAAGGTTAAAACCCTCAAACTATTTAACAATAAAATGCTGATAAGTTAAAATACAACTACCATTCTTACAGGAGAAGTAAAACTAAGAACTGTTTAGATAAACTCCTTTTTTGTAAACACTTTAATGAAAAGAAGAAATAAATAAATTTCTCCAAAGTTAAAAATCATATTTTAAAAGAACTAGGAGAGAACTTCTCAAAATTATCTTATGTATGAAATAATTTATCTTGAAATAACTTATTTCATTTTGTCCTCTTGATTTTTCTCTTCTACAGCCATTATAAATACTATTATCCAACATCTGCCCACAGAAAAATAACAAAGCCACGAGGGTAGATGACCACACTCTAAACAAGTAGCCATACTGTAAAAATAAAAAGAAAAAGAAAAAAGAAAAAACGAAATTATGTAAAATGTTTTCAAGATCCTCAAATTTAGGTTAAAATTTGTCTTAGTCTTTATGCTTAAAAATAATTTTGTTTCTCATATTTTTAATAAGGAATTTCTTCCTTCAGCCGATTACCCTAAATTGCATAAAAAAGAGATAAAAAAAATACCAGAGTCATGATCTAATTAAGACACACTAAAACTAATTTAGACCAAAAATTGAGTGACCTAAATCACATTTTATCCCTAAAGTATGAAAAAATTTACCAGCCTCGGAGGAACGAAAAGCATTCAGGCTCCTGGTGGTGGTGGTGATGCGCCACATGCTGGTGGTGGTAGTCGTAGTGCGGCGGAGGAGGTGGCGGAGGATACCCGTTATCGAAATACCCCTGGTACGAGTCATATGGCGGACGCGGCGGAGGATAACCCCCGTACCCTGGCGGCGGCGGCGGCGCAGGATAGCCTTCCTGCGGCGGCGCCGATGGGTAACCCGGTTGCGGTGGAGGGTAAGGAGATCCGTACCCTGTCCAAAAATCAATTTAATGAATTAATTAATTTGCGAATCTGATTATTAGGATGAAAAATTGGAATAATCGAAATTAAAAATGAAATGAGAATCAGAAATAGGGAATAAGATTGGTGTGTGAAGTGTGTACCTGGAGGAGGGTAAGATTCGTGAGATACTCTCTGGAAATTGCTCATTGGAACTTCTTTTGTTTTCTCACTGTGTTGTTATGTTGTGTGCGTGTGTAGAAATAGTTGCGAGAAAGAGAAGAGAGTAGAAAATGAAAAAAGAAAAAAGAAAAAACAAAGTTTAATAAAGAAAGTGGGACCCGTTGTACTATTGTTTGTTGGTTGGATTTACAGTAATCATTCGACACGTTACACAAAACCAGCTAACACTTTGTTTTTATAATCTTAGTTTATAAGAAAAATGTAACAAAGATGTAACAAAGACAGCATTTTATAACAGTAAAATCGTTCCAATTTCAGAACTTTTGCTGTTTGAAATTATTTTTAAGAGCAAAAACACGTAATATTATCAGAAAAAACCATTTAAAAAATTCTAAACTTTGCTGATTTTCTTTTTATCAACTTCGTTTTTAATACTTGGAAGCTATGTAAGAAAGACACGGACATAAATACATAAAATATCTAAAATGTAGATACAGAAATACGAATTTGTATATTTATAATTATGAATTATATAAATTGATAATAAAGATTTATGTGCACAAGTATGTTTTAG
>Ga0123341_1004216_pt1 | contig 12567 bp, 6 predicted proteins | sample Turbeapinknodule_FD_89959 | JGI IMG/M metagenome (GOLD analysis project Ga0123341, IMG submission 89959) | Root nodule microbial communities of legume samples collected from Mexico - Turtle bean Mexico pink nodule | ecosystem: Host-associated > Plants > Roots > Nodule | place: Mexico: Nepantla... | reverse complement strand
GTCTAATACAATTTTTTTTTGAAAAAAAATTAGGTTAAATATATTTTTAGTTGTTGAACTTTGATGAAGAACTGAATTTCGTCACTCACTAAAAGTGTTATTAAATTCTTACATTTTGTAAAGTTAGGTAAGATATTATGTTAGACATAGACATTAATGAGTTTTATAATAGACTTTATTATAACGTCCATGTTGATCCATTGGTTTTGTGATTGTATTTAGAAGGAGAAACAAAATAGTGACTTCATTTGACCGATTTTTTTTGAATCATTTGTCGTATAGAATAATGTGTTTGTTATTGAGAAGTTACAATTGTCTCATTGTTGTTGCGACTGGAAGCGAGGTGAAGAAGACAGTGTTTTGTCATTGTGTGTTTTTTTGTTGGTTGTGCTTAGTTGAAACATGTTTTTTAAAATTGGTAAATATTTTTTTTTCTTGCATTTGTTCATAAATTGGGGCTTTCAATGGAAAGTGATGTTTAGAGTTGAAGATCATTGATTGTTTTAGTGGGATGACATTGCATTGAAAGTGTATGAGCGATAATAAAATTATGTTTTTTTTTGTTTTGATTTTATTCATTTTCTTTAAATGACATTTGAATAAAAATGTAGAAAATGAGGTTCACTATGAGTGTTCGTTATATATGGACAAATTTATAAGATATCTTATATTACATTACAAGGGAGGTAAAAACACATGTTTTCATGAGTTTAATTTGGATAAATGATCATATTTTGAAGTGTTTGAGATAGTTCAAGAGTTTAAGGTGAAATTGTGATGAAAATATAAGGAAAGAAGGATAAACAATTTTTTTTTTTAAACAATTAATCAAAGATTGAGATGTTATGAAATTAACTTACTATACAAAAATAGAAAGGAAGAAGTCTAAATTTATGTTGAACACATTTTTTTAGTTAACCACATATAATTTATCACTACTTTTTTTTAGCAAAATTATTACATAATATTATGAGATCTATACATAGCTTTTTATTTTTTTTGTAAAAGGAAATGCCAAAATACTTTAAAGAATTATTTTATCAAATAAAAATAATTTTTAATTACATAAATGTTATTAATTAAAACCACAATCATAAGTATGTTATGATAAGAGCTATTTACAAAAGTTGTTTATAAATAAAAACAGTTTTTTTTATTTTTTATATAAATATCACACAAAAGTTACTATTTACCTGCTGTGTATGATGGGTCAGCTAATAACGCTGACGAAGATGTGAACACAAGGGCGCAGCATCCGTTTCCATGTCCTTGAAACTGCTAAATTTTGTTGGGAAGAAAAGAAAAATAAAAAATGGCAAAACAAAATTTGAAAAGAAAAAAATAGAAAGAGAAAGAGAAGAAGATAGAGAAAGTGTTCCTGTCCTGATCCAACTCAAACAAACAAAACACTCCCTTCTTTGTGGTCTGTGTATGAAGACAGGAGAAAACATGCTTTAACACGTGCCTTTTTCAATCTCATTGCTTCCAACGCCTTTCTGAATCTTCCACACTTCCTTCCTCAGTTTCCTTTCTTCTCTTCTCACTTCCTCTTCTGCAGAGACACACAGAGAAACAGTGAGACATTTTCTCTCACTTCTCAATGAAAGGGGAACTCAAAATGAAGTCAAAGATGAAATGGGTTGGCCTCTTTGGCCTTGTGCTCTCTGCTTTCTCTATCTTTATTCACTTCCTTCTTGCTAGATTCACTCAAATGGGTGTTGCTGACTATGACTCCTCCATCACAATCTTCTCTTGGAGACCCATCTTCGAGAAACCAATTCCCATCACAAATGTAATCCTCTAATCACATATCTCACGCAAAGATCTCACCTTTTTCTGTAATTTCAAGTGGGGTTTTGCCTTTGCATTGCTGTGGTATCCCCAACATTCTAGGGAGTCTTGGCGGTTCAAAGTTTTGGCTTTGTGCTCCGGAAAATGACAAGGGACAACATTCCGTGTCATTTTCCGCGTATGGGTCTAGTTATTTGTTGTGCTGGTTTATGTTTTTCTCTTTTTTCATGGAAATTAACTCGACAACGTTGCTTTTGTTCATTGGCTTGGATCAGTCGGTTGCCACGTTTAACTGAACTAGGAGCACGGTGTGGCTCCTATGTATTCGGATTCATTGCCCAATGAGCTTTTGGACTCTGTTTTCATTTATGGATTTTCTTTTATTTTGTTTTTTGTCCCTTTATTTTTCTGTTTCAAATATTTGTTGTTCTTATTTGTGCTGCAGAGTCCTTCTCATAGAAGATTATGGGGTCCGGTGAAGCGTCTTGAATCACTTTATCCGGATTCAAATCCGCAAGGAAATTATGCTGGTGAGTTCCGTGTTTCATCATTTTGCTGAACATTTCTATTGCTTGAAACTTTAGAGGTTTTTGTGCTGGTCTATTTGATATTGACTTTTCTGCTGACCAAACTTGTGATTTATTTTGGGGTAGTCTTTTTGCCAAAATGTGTTGATTATTGATTCTGAACTGTATAAAAAATAGGCAATCTATAGAAATTTTAGCCTCTTCGTGGCTTCTTTTATGCTACTATAAGAATGGACTTAGGAGTATCTGGTTATGTAAAGCCAATGCAGTGCCTCTATCATATATAAGCATGTGATTTGATGTTGTGTGACTGGAACTCATTCCTTTCAGTTTAGTGCTTCTTCTTGAGGTAAAATTGCTTTCCTGTCCATGATAATTGATGTCTAAATTTATGTATTATCCTTGGAGTAGTATTGCGAATGTTTGTGTTTCTCATTGATGAGCAATTATATCACCTACTATAATAAGCTAATAATAACATGCTTAATTGATAATATAAGATATCGAGTTATCCGAAGGGGTCTGTGGAGTTTGGACTTCAATTTGTGTATCTCTATATTTATGTCTTCTGTAAGAAAATTTGACCAGTATGATTATGTGTTGCCCTGATCTTATATTTCCTCGAGCACGTGTATTTCCTTTCATTTTCTGTAATGTTTCATGTGTATATACCAAGATTGTCAGACTTTTTGTCATTCATAATCCCAAAGATTTCACCATGCAAATTATCAAACATTTGGATCTTTAAATGTGTTGCTCAACATGCATTTGATTTTGTTTCCCTATGTTTTTATATGTAAGATACACTGTAATTTAAATAACATTGCCTTTATTTTCATACTTTATATTACATGTAAAACTAAATAAGTTCCTTGCAGGAGGGAAGACACTTTTGTTTCTGTAGATTACTGTTTAATCTTTTATCTCTCTCTCTCTCTCAAAGAAAATATCTCTATCTTTCCTGACAGATCCTGTTTCACAAACAAATGGATTTATTTTTGTCCGGATACTAGGTGGTTTTCATGAGATCAGGAATTCGGTAAGGGTGGTTCTAAGTTTGAAGGTTTTGAAACATGTTATATTTAAATCATTCTGAACTGAACCTGTAGCATTATCTTGTTTTTTCAGATATGTGATGTTGTTGTGGTTGCTCGTCTTCTCAATGCTACATTAGCTATGCCTGAGATCCAATCAACAACCAGCAGCAAGGGAATAAGGTTACTATCCTTCCATGAAATTACAGAAGCTTATATTTAACTCAGTCTGATATGATCTAAATTATGTGTTTAAACTATTTCACTGTGTTTTTGTATAATTATTTTTATCCAGCTCTCAGTTCAAGAGTTTTGCATACCTATATAATGAAGAGCAATTTGTCCTATCATTAGCAAAAGACGTCACTGTTGTGAGAACTCTTCCAAAAGACCTAAAAGGTGCAAGGAGAAAGAAAGAGATTCCTGTTTTTAGAGTTCCATATTCAGCATCACCTTTTTATTATTTTCATCATGTTCTCCCTGTATTAAAGTCACATTCGGTGGTTGAACTAGTTGTTTCTGAAGGTGGATGCTTGAAGGTAAAGGAAGCTTTTGCTTAACCTATTCATAACCTGTTTTGATCTAAATTTTCCTTTCAGAGTTCAAATTCAAAGGTTTATTTTTTGAATTTGTTTATTTTTGTTTGAATGCAATTGACTTGGTGAAATCCAATAAACACTGCCGATATTTTAATTTTGGGAACCCTATGATGTGTTGAAGAGCAGTATAAGGAACTTTCTTTTATTACTTTCCTGGGATTGATATTCTTAATTTCTGAATTGGGGGATTGCCTGTGATGAGCTTATTTGGAAAGATTATGTTAGTGTTTTGCCACATTGAGTGACATACAACATTCATGCTGCTATCCTTCTCATTCTTCTGTCTTTAGTTCTTCAGCTTGCAGTTGCACTACACCACGCAAGCTGTTAGTTTAAATGGTTCTTCTCGTGCCTTTATTGAAAGTACCTACAAGTGATTGTTTCTCTTTGCTTCCCCTCCCTTCTTAGGCCACTCTTCCTCCCGATTTTGAAGAATATCAAAGGTTGAGATGCAGAGTATCTTTTCACGCTCTTAAGTTTCGACAAGAAATCCAGGAACTTTCTGCTAAGATTTTGCAGAGGCAAGTTCACTCTCTCCTCTCATATAAGTTTGTTTTTCTCATTCATACACTTTCTCTCCTGTTGGCTTATGTACAGTTCATTATATGATTGTAGGTTACGAGCTCCTGGCCGTCCATTCATTGCATTTGACCCTGGCATGACTAGAGAATCTTTAGCGTATCATGGTTGTGCAGAACTGTTCCAGGTATATGATCAATCTGTGATAACTGTCTCTTAAACTTCCTCATCTCTTAATATTTGAGCTATGATGATTTTTTTGCTAGGATGTACATACTGAACTTATTCAACACAAACGGTCTTGGATGATTAAACGTGGCATTGTCAAGGGGAAGCTTTTAATCAACTCAGCCGAGGAAAGACTAAAAGGTTCCTGTCCATTAATGCCCGAGGAGGTAAGATTTTCTTTTAGTTTTTTATAGTCAAATTGTTCATCAGCAATGAATTGGTTGTATACTCTCTCCAAAGATTGGTCATTTACACTTATTGCAGATTTATACCAATGCCATATGTTTTGAGAGAGATTACTACCCTGGTTGATTATATGGTCTCTTGCAGATTGGTACTCTTCTGCGCGCATATGGATACTCAAGGGATGCGATTATATATGTATCTGGGGGAGAAGTCTTTGGTGGTCAAAGAATGTTGATTCCTCTTCATGCTATGTTCGAAAATGTTATTGATAGAACTTCTCTAAGCACTCCTTGGGAGATGATTAGGCTCTATGGGCAAGAGGTGAACCTTGTTAATACTCCTGGACCACCACCTTTCACTGAAGAAGTGACAAAGCGTGCAGCTTGGAAAAATGCAGGTCCACGCCCTCGCCCACTTCCTCCACCTCCAGCAAGGCCAAAATCATACAACATAGAAGGTTGGTGGGGTTGGGTTGCTGAGAGTGATAATGAGCCTGATAATACAGTTATGGAACTGAGGACCAATGCCCATAAATTACTATGGGAGGCTATTGATTATGTGATTTGTGTTGAAGCTGATGTATTCATCCCTGGATTTGACCTTGATGGGAAGGGGCATCCAAATTTTGCTAGCTTGGTGATGGGGCACAGGTTATATCAGTCAGCAGCATCAAAGACATTTAGACTTGACAGGTAAATTCCTCTATTTTCAATATATGTAAATGCAATTTTTGCTTGAAAGTTCAAATTCTTTCATATTTGAGAAACTTATTAACTAAAAGATAACATAAGGTTGTCGATGTTTCCAAAGCCTTAATATAATGTTTCTTGTCAATTGTGTCATTAAAAATCCAAGGCAACTGAAGGCAATGTATTAGTTAGAGCAACATGATTAGGACATTTTTCTAAATTCATATGTTTACAAACAGAAGCTTCATTAATGCCATTTAAAGTTGAAGATGGGCAGTTATGATACTTAGTAATCATGCATACATTGATGCAGAAAGGAAGCTGCTAAACTTTTAGACGAGATTCGGGAGCACATGCATCATGCAAATCGTACGTGGTTAGAATCGGTTCGCAGGCATATGACAAAAACATTACTTGATGGAATTATAGAAGCATCAAATAAATCAAAGCTGCAATCCTTTCTCTCTCATCCAGTACCCGAATGCTCCTGTTCACGGCGTGACTCCTTTGAAGTATCAAAGAATTCTTCTAGCCCCTCCACTTCCCAGTTATGGAAAGCTCTTGGCGTTGCTCGCCGGTGTCCTGCATGGATGGACAGCGGTCCAGTTTCTCTATCAAAAGATAAGGAAAATGAAGAGGTTGTTGTAGATGAGGATGATTCTGTATCCGAGTTATTCTTTAGACAAAGTGCTGAAAATCATGAAGGTGATGCAGAAGTGATCACTAAAGAAGAAAATCAATTTGAGGATCAAGAAGATGAGGGTGGGGATAGGTGACATCAAGCTCATGTGTTGCTGCTTCATCTAACAATAAATAATGGATTTCCATTCTTCAGATTCATGTACATAATCAATTGCTGCTTCCAACTGTCGCTTACTGGATTCAGTTTTGGGTGATAGAAGCACTTAAAGCCGCGTAAATATGGCTCCTAAACTCTGATTCAGAAAACATGTTTGCTGAGAATCATCCCATCACATTAGTGATTTATCCCTTTGGCTCAAGTTCTCAATATATAGGCTAATTTGTTGACGACATGTCAGTTTTGTTGTAACATTGCATTATCTTCGTAATTAATATTAGGTTCAAGTGCAGTTTGAATTCTTTGCTACTAAAACTTCCTGCTTATTTTTGCTGCAGATACTCAGACTGTACTAGTCTAATTCATTTTTATACCTGTGAGACTAGTAAATCATCCATTTTATTTATTGAAGGAATAGAACTAAGATATGACTAGTGTTATAAATTTTCTTCCAACTTTTCTTTCAAGTAAATCTCTATCCTAGCCCATAAGATTGTGAACATTATTTACTTAGTTTCTGATATAAAACATTAAAACTTCTAATTTCTTTTTGTTTTACAAAACGTTTTTTATTCTCAGTCACTTAAACAGTTTTATACTAATTTTTTTTAATGGAATTATGGATTAAAATATAAGAAACTTACAATATTTTGCGAAGTGGGGAACTGATATAGAGTAGTGTGCAAAATCAGATAATAGTAGTATGAATGGTATATATAACCTGAAGAACTAAAAGACGGGATGGTATTCTTTCATGCATGTACGTAGAAACCGCCTATTATTGGTAAGCATCAATTTATTCTGGTGTGGTCCAATCCAAGTAGCAATAACTCCAAGTGTGGTCCAAGCAGCAATACCTCCAAGTGTGGTCCAAGAAAACTATGCCTTCCATATGAACCAGCACCTCATTGCAAATAGCAGAATGTGAGTTTATTGGCGAGCTCAATCTAGTTGTGTCAAACTCTAAATTGGCATTGCTCTGTGACAAACGTGTAGCATATGCAACAAACCCTACTAAAAGCCTTCTTTTGGGATGCAGGAAGAAATGTACAATTGCTTTCCATGGACCTCTCTATTACAATGGAATGACCCTAATAACTTTTCCAAATCTTTACACTTACACATTTTGGAAGTTTTTCAAAAAAATGGAATTTAAAAGAAATCTAAAATAAATAATATAGAATTAGTATTTAACCATTTTGGATTATTGATATTGTAAGTAACTTCATGAAAACAATTTATCATGGAAGAATACATTTCTGGGAAAATTTAAAAACTATTATAGAAAGTTCTCTCCCGAATTATAAAAAATCCAACTTTATGAAGGCTGCTAGTTTTTAGCATTTATTGCAAAAACTTCTCCATGAGCCTGTGCAAAATTGCAGTTTAGTTTATAAAAGTGAGTTGGGTGATACCAGTATTTTATCATATTCTGCTGTAATGAGTAATGAGAAATTGCAGGACACAATTACAGGGGTGAAATAAAGTAATTGTCGAAGAAATGTTCCCCAGTTGGTTGTGGGATCTCATGCAAATACTTTTGTGGTCCATGAATGCTTTCCCGACAAGGATATTTGCCTGCACTATACCCTATCTATGCACTGTTTTCTCTTGCTTGCACAAGATTTGACGCATTGAACTTGCATGATAAGATCATCTTCAATGATGAATTTGCTTGCAAAGAATGCTTAAGTTAAGCAATATTATTTAACGAATTTGTTTATGGGAGTAAGCGAAGTAATTGGCAAACAGAAATATTGATAAACGATTATCAACTTTATGGCTTATTACCAGAACATTCATTTTTTAGGTGACACTACTTGAACAAGTTCTGGATACAAGTCATTTACGTGAAGTAATCTCATTATTAAGAATATTATATTGTGTGTAGTTTCTTAACAAAATTTTGATGTGACTTAATTCTCACACGTGTAAACTCTCATCCAGATTGGTACCAATGAACTTGGCCTTCAAGAATTACCCGCATTACTACTAAAACTTATCTGTTAAAGAAATTTCAAAATACTAGGTTTTCACTACAGCTATACTAAAATAATATTTTGCGCTTGATACAAAGAGCCACTAGGGTATATTAAGATAATAACTTCCTTGTTTATTCATATCAGCAACAACCTAAATAGGTGATGTTTTTGGCCAAAAGTAGCTTGTATAACCAGAATGTAAAATACATATAGTTTTTGTATGAATAGGGCCATGTTGTATCACACGACCATGAATGTTCTATGACATTGAAGGCGATAAAATGGAAAATTAGTGGAAGCACAAGCATATTTAATATTTTATTTCTGAATGTCATAGTACCAAAACCAGTATCGTGAAATATACATTTTATCTGGCTCTAACCAGCATGGCAAAAATGAAGTGATCCACCCAATCCCTCTTTTACTCTCATCCGAAGACAAAAAATAATGAAACTGGCCACAAAATAAGCATGAGAGGGACCTCTAGCTTGCTTCTTGTCTGAGCCTCTTCGAACTTTGTTCGGATTCAATATTGCAGTAATCAACTCCAGAACGTGATATTGCTGGGTTGCTCACAAATTGATTTTCATGAACCTGAATGAATCAAATAATATATGATATTAATTTTAGAATTTGATTAGAATGCACTGTAACAGTGACAATGTTGATTTACTAGTTCTAAATTGGCCAGTTCAAGTATAAAGATATACGTTGGCAGCAATTTCTTCTTACTCTCTTTCTAATGAATAATACTTTCATAGGCTAATTCTATGTCAAAAGGGAAATAACAATGCTGCAAAGTATGTTCAAAAAATAATTCAATTGAATTCAAGTCAGAACAAAGTTGGTGCTAAGAACATGGTGCATAAATGAACCTTTGAACTATATGCAGAGGGGTCCAACTCAGCATTTGCTCGTCTACCAACATCAATTTGCACCGAGAGATTAGTTTGGGACATATCTACCCCCGAAGACTGCAGCACTTGCGTGAGAGTATCTAAAATTCTGTTAAAACACATAAAAACTGGATCAACAGTGACAAAAATGATATATTCCCTTTAATGATGCTTGAGGTAATTGACTCAAGTGCTAAAGAATTAATGTCCCTAAAAGGTGCAGTTGCATATTAAGCAGGTGAGGAAGAAAGAAATGTCAAATGCAACAAGGTTGTGGGAACCAAAAAATTCTTGTGCCAAATTTCCTCCCCCTTTTTTGAGGATAGATTCCCACGATCAATTGTAAGTACAACGAATTTCCAACAATTTACTTTTGACAAGATGAATTCATTCACTTTAATACAAGATTTAAATTGATAATAGTAATTTCAAATAAGAAAGTAAGAATGTAAGGTTGAAAGAGAAGAGAAAGGAGATTCCAGATTTCATGTGAAAATGAATTTGTAATCCTTGAAGAGTAACAGAGAACAATCAAGTATATAGCTAATGGATCTGAAACAAGCTTAACAGAATACAAGAGAGCTCTAACTGCCTGTAACAAACATATAACTACCTGTAATGAACCTCCAACTACCAGTAACAGCCTAACAAGTTAGTTGAGAAGTTAAGACTACAGTACCTATAAACTACTGTAATGATGCCTTTGCATATATGTGTTCTATAAAAAGAATCTTAATTGACAGCCTCGTGCACCTATTCGAGAGTTGATCTTAGAAAAGTAGGAGAGAATAATAGGTGCAATAACAAAAAATGTTCAATGTTAATCAAATGCAAGAGAGAATAGCAATAGATTTAAAACAACTAGCATTTTGACTTAAAACAATCCACTCTATAATTTTGTTCATTTGTTTTTTATATTTTTAAGAAAAGGACAGGGAATGGTCATGCTCATGCTGGCCACACACTGTCAGGACTTAAGCACAAGAGGAGATTCCAACCCTAAAGACTAGTCTGTTAGATGGGAGAACTTCTAGGCTTAAGTACCACACCAAATAGTTCATCATACTTAATGTGGAACTCCTAACACACACTGCTCACCCTTTCTAATTATAGTTTCAAGCAAACAATTAACACAAGATTGATGAAGAAAAACTACTGTTGAACTTATATAAAAAAAACTCACCCCTGAGAATAGGCACTAGAAATGCTATCTGATCCAGATTCAATAACTAGCTCCTCCTGTTCCTTCATTGTACTATCATGTGGAAGAATATAGTTGTCCTTGTTTGATTTATCAAGCCACAATTGTGGCTGGGTATGGGAATGCATGTCAACGTTAGAAACAGATTCCTGAAGATGTTGGGTAGTCATACCACTGCTAACAACTGGATCAAACATGTCCAATCGCATTTGCATGGTCAAGGGAACCGCATCGGTAGATGAACAAGGGATGTGGCCCTTCTGAACAGTCATCATTGAGAAATCAGACTCCATAGGGTTCGGTATATTTCCGTGAAACAATGGAGAGGCACTGTTATTTTTCTCATCAACAGACCCATTTTGTATAGTTTGAGAAGGATCTGTAGGATTTTCTGCAGGCCCGTGATGATTTCTCTGAAAACATTGTGACAAATAAACTTTAGATAAAAAGTCAGTCACTATTTCAAGGCAGTAGGCCACAACCAACCATTGTGACAAATAGTTCACCTAAGTTGCCACAATGTCATCCCTGAACTCATTCAAATATGCATACTGGGCTACTTGCTCTGGAAGAAAAAGGATATTGTAAATTAAAAAAAAAACACTCTACAAGGAGACGTATGAATTCAGAGAAAGAGCATAAAGTAGTGAAATCCTAAGCATGAAAGGAACTTAAACTATTGTATAAGAAATTGTATGCACTTGGCAACCATGAGGACATGACAAATGACCAGGTACATTGGTGTGCCCAAATCCATGTTGGTGACCCTACTTAGGGAAAATAAGGCTTTGTAGTCATTGTTGTTTCTTTTGCAGTCTGTATAAAATGAATCCTTATATAATCAGAGAATTGCAAGTCTCACATCACAATGTCGTGCAATTGTGTAGGTCCAAAGTCCAACTAGACTGCCATTACAAGATCCAATCTTAGATAATAGGTGGAACCAAATCAGTGAGGAAAGCTATTGTCATGCATTTCGCAACATTTCATAAATCAAGGTCCAGAGTGAACACACACACGGAAAAATATTTACATTACACCATTCCATATAACTTTACCCATGGAATTAATTTCGTTGGCTCCTGACTCCATCCTTCATAAGACTGCTCATAAATTTGTAATTTTTCCTGTAGGAACTGAATATACTCGATAACCTGAAGAAAAAAACAAAATTCTAATTTAGTTTACAAGAGTAAAATCATCCATTTAGATGTACACAAGAAACAAATGGTTAAATGTCGAATGAAGCACCTCCAACAAGAAGGATGCCTTGTCTCTTTTCTGATCATTTTGAGGTATGAGATCTCTCAGAACTTGAAACCTGGGACACAAACATATTTTTTTTTCAAACATTGCCAAATAATAAATACTAATACAGAATCACATCATACTTCCACTCAAAATCTATACACACGAACAATTAACTCAATAATGATTTTTTCATTCAAAAGGCCACCTTTCGTTAATCTTGCTCCTTCTACGTTGCTCAGTCTCTGAATGCTTTGAACGATGCGTATTCACCCTCTTTCCCGTGCTGGGTTCGTCCACCTTCACTGCCAAGTCACAAAACGTAACAAATAATTATGTTCAAAATTGAAAATTGAATTGCAGAATGCTATCGAAGAGGTAAAAAGATAAGAACTTTGAGACCCCCATCAACGAATCAATCGATAAACCCTGTCGGGTGTTGCACAGCCAAACCAGAGAGAGAGAGAGAGAGAGAGGAGAGAGAGAGACCTTTGTTGAGAGAGGTAGAGGTGTTTGCAGTTAGAAATTCTTCTTCTTCTTCATCGTCCTCCAATTCATCTTGATGCCCTTTTGCAGACCTAGCCATTAGTTTCGTCCAAATGGAAAATTTGTGCAGAGAAAAATGGAAGAGAAAGAAAGTGGTATGAGAAGTGTAATGTGTAGAACCAAAGTAGTAGCAGTTTACGAGGACACCACGAGTTTTAACTGAATCAATACCTAATCTAACCAAAAAAATTCTGATTAATTTTAATTTTTATTAGGAACACAACACATCAATTTAATCAACATAAAATCTTAATTACTATACAATTTTATCTTATAGTATTTCGATTAGTTTAGCTTTTGATCAGTTATAATATATATATAT
>Ga0123341_1004215_pt1 | contig 12568 bp, 12 predicted proteins | sample Turbeapinknodule_FD_89959 | JGI IMG/M metagenome (GOLD analysis project Ga0123341, IMG submission 89959) | Root nodule microbial communities of legume samples collected from Mexico - Turtle bean Mexico pink nodule | ecosystem: Host-associated > Plants > Roots > Nodule | place: Mexico: Nepantla... | reverse complement strand
TAACCACCTATATATATTACTAATGCTTATACCCCTTATATCCTCCATACATATCAAGCCTGATTCAGGGCCACGTCATTCCTCTTGACCCCTCTCTTATTCTTCCTCTCATACACTCTCCAAATCTTGGGCTTAGGACCATATTCCTGGCCCAGTTGTACCTCAGCATTTCTATCACCTACTTAAGCCCCTAAATTGGCGCCACTAATTGTGGATCTAGGTGAGCACATGCTTCTCACATTTAAGCATGTGCATAATGTGAGAAGTGTAACTTGGGCGACACACGGGGAGCTCTTTCTAGAAGCTAGGTTTAAATGTGGGCTTGACACAAGTCCAATTTATGCTATTTAAATTCTATTCTTCCAAAATACAAAGCAGGAAAAATAGTGGGTTCTCAAGTCTAATAATTTGTGCTCTTCTCCTGGTAATCCTCCAAGGCATAATGGGCTGTGAGTCACTGATTATGAAATGAGTCTAACCTAGTCCTTGATCCTGTGTCATGCTCCTAGTTATCCTTCTAAAAGGTGCTAACTCAGTGGATGCTCTATCAGTCATCATAACGTCTAGATTGGATAGGATCTATTGCTATATTATAAATTTTTTGACCCTAACTCAAGTTTACAAGCTAACTATGGTCAAGGTTTGCAAGTCTATTCTCAATTCAGGTGAGACATCATAACAGTGCTGAAAACATATTTTTCTAAGGTAAAACTATATAATTAATCCATATAGTTGTCCCCATTGTAAGTTGTAAGTCAGTACAAGAAAACTATAATTTTAGTTTCTCTACATCTATATACTTTGGTCCTTGTTGAGAATAACAAAAAAGACTTTTTTATGGTAAAAATACTACTAGAAAAACTTTCTGATGGTGATAAATTGCCAAAAAAGCTGTATAGGGACTAAAACTTATCGTTTTTTCGTACAGGGATTGAGTGAGTAATTAAACAAATATGTATGTTAGAGATGTAACGATGATTAAAGATGTGACCAGATTAATATATAAATGATTGTAAACATCATCTTACAAATCAGTTTTACAAGTTAGAATTAAATTTAATCCCACTTTCAAATAATGCTAGTCCACTTTTCTTTCCTAATGACCCTCTCTGCTGTTATTTTGAGTTTTCACGTATTTAGTGAATAACGCAGCCCATTTTTTTGAAAATCCCATTGTGCTCTTTCCTTTTAATACTCCTTTCCTTTCCCGACTCTTGATGCTTTTGGTTTCTGCTTGTCTCCATTGTCCATGGGGCATGTGTAGCTGTTCTGGCAGTAGCAACATATCCTGCATGCTTGTGCCAGTGTTATTAGTGAGCTGATCTGACTTGTCCGAATTCATTGTTTTATAACCATTGTTGGGGCACTGGCTACCCATGCTGGACCCTTGTGCCACCCTCTCTTTCACCCAGATGTGACTGTATTGTCTCCCCATCATGGGACCCTTAGCGTGGTTTTTGTGCACACAAAAAGTTAACTCTCTATATCCAGACGAATCCTATGATTTATGCCTCTACCTCTTTTCCTAGTCCATTGAACTGTTCCTCTTCTGGTGCTTAATCCAGCAATATATTGGTTGCTCCATTTAAGGTTCCTTCTCTGGTTAAGCCTCTACATCTCTGCTTTTCCAACCCAATACTCTACAAGTTCCTGAGTTATAACTTCATCCTCCAACTTGATGCCTTGTTTCTGTATCCATCTCTCAATCAGTTGCTTGATATATTGTGTTTTATTTCCAAAAGTTGACCCGTGTGTGTTGGCCTTGGCCACCTTCATCAGAATTTCCACTAAATTCTCCAACTTTTCCAATTGTGATTCTGTCTACCCCAATCTTGAATTGTCAGGTCAGACTAGATTTTTTGGAATCCAGAAGAACCTATAAATGGATTCTGGATTTATGATAGTCACACAGAAAAAGGAAAAAAAACAGAGAAAGTAAGGGAAATCATACTTTTGTAGTGTATATTCACTATTGAATTGAATTACTAAGAACAAAAGAAAGAATTCTCCTTTCATGAGGTCCCTTTTCTACATAGCTGATGCTCAGTTCCCAAATGATAACTAGTCAGAATGGCCACTTCTCCCACCCTCTACTGTTTTGGCTGTATCAATGTGATTTGCAAAGTGCCAAGTTTGGCTCATGACAGGATTCCTCTACTGTTGTTTTGATGACAGACTTCCAAAGTTAGTGCTATACTGTATATTTGTAAAAGGCTTAGTTAGTTTTGGATTTATCAATGTCATTTCTGAAAGTCCAAGTTTTGTTCATGCTGAAATTCCTCTACTACTGTTTTGATGACAAGCTTCCAATTAAGTTAGCGATATACTACATATCTGTAAATGATTTTAAGTTGTTTGATATTGATTTTGAGCTAGGCTTATCAGATGTCAAATACACAACTTGTCACGTATCAAGTAATATCTGTTTTGAAGACATTATTTACTTTTTTATTCCTGTTTTTCCATCCTTAAGTACCTTTCTCTCCATAATGTAGCAATACCATATACACAACATGTTAGCATGCTAGAAAAGTTAACTTCTTGCAAAAGTTGATAATGATTATACGGCAAGTTTGTTGTCTCATAATCCCATGCTTTTGTTCCTGTCCTAAAAAGAGATTAATTTTGTAGGTATCACTCCCTATGTTCATACAATGGCGATGATGACATGTTCAGTTCTGACCTGAGTGAAGACCAACTGAGGATGAGGCTGGGGCATATGTCTAGCACACATTGTCAGGTGACCGTATATCTGTTTAACATAACTTTTTATTTTCCTTTTTTGTACAACCTTTTGGGCTGATGTTGAGAATCCGTAGAGAGAAATATTGAGAGGAAATGGATACAAATTTTGTTGATTAAATCTCGTTTGCACTAAATACAGATTCCGATTTTTAGGCTTCAGAGACAGTTTGAAATTAGAATCCCTAACTGCTTCAGTTTACTAAACAAATTTATGATAGAATACAGTTTGGTAACTTACACCAAGCTAACCAATCAATTTTTATGCTGCGGTTTATGCTTCAATATTTTAAGAGAGCAGAAGTTTACTTGCTTCTTTTTCATCCAAACTAAGTTTATTCAACTAATTTATGACAAAATACAATTGTGGTAGCTGACACCTTTCTAATCAATTGCTATGCTACGGTTTTATGCTTCAATATGTTAGTCATAATAGCAAAAGTTTTCTTGCTTCTTTTTTCATTTCTGTAGAAGGTATACGATATTTTTCTTTTGAAATGTAACTTGCCAGTTTAAGAAGGCATATATAGTAAAAGTAAAATGCACTGGGGATTGGGAAGCTGTGTTGAGGTTATAGCTAAGTTTATAACATGCTAGAGTGCTAGTGCTCCCAATTACTGAAAAAAGAAGGCTTAAAATTTTTCACTGTCAAACTATCAACTATAGCTCTCAATATTAGCCTTAGCCTGAATGTCGAGCAACAGTGTCGATGATGTTACTTTCATAAATCTGCTGCCATTTTCAACCATACAGTATAAGTGCTACTAGTAAATGTGCAAATGTTATTCTATTAGAGACGAAGACAGAAAACTTGAGATCTACCTATAATTCTTGAGGAGGAAGCTTGTCATTATGGAATGCCTTGGTTTTTTGGCAGGTTATATTTTCAATGGGGGACGAATATGTGCCAGATTACGTTGATAAGAAAGCTCTTGTTGAGCGGTAAAACCTCTATCCTATCTGGTGTCAGTTTTTGTTATTCAATAAGTGCAATTTGAGAGGATTGAGATATATGATTGCCGATCCTATGGTCAAGGGGTACATTTTGAATCCATGCAGGTTATGCAGAGCAATGGGAGGAGCAGAGAAAGTAGAGATCGAATATGGAAATCACTCCCTCTCCAACAGAGTTGAAGAAGCTGTTAATTCTATTATTGACTTCTTAAAAAGAGAGGGCCCTAAGGGCTGGGATGATCCATGGAGTTAATTGGATGTCTCTATCAGTTTTCCATGCCCTTTTTTATTGTGATGATAGTTTCGATTCTCTTTTGTCAATCTTTCTTTTTTACTCCCATATATCTTTTTTGGGGTGGAGGGTTTGAATTTGTTGGGGTTGTTATTTTCAGCCTTAGTTTTTGTTGATATAACAGATGTTAATATTTATTATCTCAAAGGAAAAGTGGTATATCTGTTTTTTGAATTAATTCTTTTTTACTCAGGGAACATTTCTACATTTTTAGGCAATTCTGATGTTTCCACCGGCAGAGGCAGATAAGAGGTTGTCAGGATTTCCTCAGTGTGTGATGTAGACATGTAGTGGAATAAAACCTCGTGTTATTTTAGTTGCTTGTTTTCGTGCCGAAATAATTTCCCAACTACAAGACCCACATGAGAATTGATCATCTTTTTCTGTGAAAATATATAATCATGTTAACATTTTTATTGCCTTACACTCGTCAGATTCTGTCAATGTTAATAGTGGTAATATGTTCAGTTACCTTCGTTCCTTTGCTTCCATTGTTTATACGTTACATACCGTTAAGTTGGAGTTTACAGTAATGTGAAGTCTACTCCAAAAGTAAGAGTTTACCTTGAGTCTCCACAAATCGAAGTGATTGATTTGAGGTGGTTGGTGATGGTTTGGTGAAGTTGGTGACGTCTGAGCAGCTGGCCAAATTTTCTTTCATGGAGGCTATATTTTTAGTCAACATTTGCCCTTTTTTAGAAGTACTGCATGCACCAGACAATATCATTGTTTAATGTCCCGGCACAACTAAGAGTAGTTGTATACAATTCTGGCACAACTAAAGAGTATACAACTCTTGAAGGGATGAATTTTAAATATAAATATATATAATAAATAGAATTTTAAATATAAATATATATAATAAATGGTAAATTTATAATTGAATGATATAAAAAAATATTAAAATGACATTGGAGTTCTAACGTAGCTGTATGAAAAGGTGGATTATTAATGTATTATTAGCCTTAATGTCTTCCATTTTATCACCTGCTTTGGTAACCATACGACAACTGGTTCTACCAAATATTCGTTAGTGCCTACTTGTTATAGCCCCATGACCACGACTTCTAACACATTTACAGGCGTGAGATAATACTCAATTCTTCAGGCTTTATTTGAATTTACATAAGCAATTATGTTTTTGTAATTTGTGTTATATTTTGTATTGGTAAGGTTTGCACGACCAACACCACAATTTGGAATCAATTATGTTTAAGCAGAATTAGTGAGGTTGATTAACAATTAAGAGTTAGTTAATGCATTCCTCACCCAAGTTGGTCTAATAAGAAAGGTTCACCAAAATAATATAAATAACACAGATTCCAAGAATCAGGTATGTCATTATATAGTATTCAAAATATTGAGTGTCGAATACAAAATTTGACTTTAGCGTCGAAGTGCCTTCTATAGATATTATTCGAGTCTGGATTATGAAGACTAAGGAGTAAAGTGAGTAGGTGAGAGTAAGGAGCTTGTTTGGAGAGGAAGTGAAGTGCTATTCGACTGATCGATCGAGAAAGCAGAAGAATAATCTCTATAGTTTTCTAGGTCCCAACTCCGTTCGATGGTATCGATCCAAAGCATGGCTAGCGAAAGAATGTCTGAAGCTGAGCAGATGACATTGTTGATGTCTCTGCAGAGATGGATGAGATGAAAAGAAGGAATGAGGAGATCTCTCGAAAGAATGAGGAGAGATCCTAGCTCTCCAAAAGGAGAATGAAGAGATGAAAAGGAAGTTTGTGGAGGGGGACCATCGTCGGATCGACCAATCTCGTCGGTAGGTCCTTCACCACCCCCACCGGCCCTAAGACTTTTAAGGAGTCGAAAGACAAGATCCACACCTAAGAGGTGGACTGATGGAAGATGCCCAAGCTCAAACCCAAGTTCAGGACCAACAATTAGGTCCATGGCAAAGAGGATTCAAAAGGATTGGGACTCTGCTACTGATAACAGAGAAACTTTTTTCTACATGTTCAAAGACCACTCAGAGGATCACAAGGAGTAGAGCCTAAGCCATGGGAGCTGAGCATCAATTAGTTTCTTTGATTGTAATTTCAGCAGAATAGTGTATATGTAGCATAATAGGAGGGGTGTATTTATCATTTTGGTTAGGGAATGTATTTATCATTTTGACTTGTGTCTAGACCTTTTAGGGTAGGAATGTAGTCCTACCTTTTAGAAACCTAGCCAAGGGGTGGCATTGACCTAGGTTAACACCCTAGGTCACCCCTTTTATGTCTCTTTTCTACCTCTACCTTTTTGTCTTCAAGACACCTGCACCTATATATAGAGGCGCTTGACTCATGTTATATAAGATCAATTTTACAAGTAAAATGCTGCCAAATATTGCAAGCTACTACTCCCTTATCTAATCTCTCTAGGTTAGACACTTTGATCTTCACCTTTCTCCAAGTGATATGGTCTAATCATTCACTCTCCATACCTTTCATGCACATACAAGAAACCCATAACTCTATATGATCCCTCCTTAATCCATCACATCCATTGCTTCTGCCACCCTTTTCAAATCTCCAAGAAGAACAACCAGTCATGAAGTGCAAACCCATCATTTGGTATCAAGAGCTTTGATTCTTCAAGAGATAAGTGTTTTTCTCTTCATTTAATTTTTATGTTTTATTCATTTCTGTATTGTCATATGTTGTCTTGAATGTCTTGTTGTTTTTAGTTACATTTTGAAGTTGTGTTATTGTTTGGAAAATTCCAATCGGTGCATTTGGTTCAACTTGATCTTGAACTTATGTTTTCAAACTGTTTTTAGGTTTCATTGTGTTGGTTGTTTTGTTTTTGTTTTATTTAAGTCTTGTGATTTTAATCAGTGCAAAGTGTTTGTAGTTAAGTCATTTTGATTTTTGAATTCATACAAATTTTGTCAAAGTCATGTTCATCCTACAATGTCATCAATTCTAAAGAGACAAAGCAGGGACAACAAACAACCACTTCTAAAAGCATACACAAATATACACAAGGGAGCTACAAGTAAAAGAGTGCATAGAATATGATTTTAATTTTGTGCATCCAAATTTGTTGACCTAATTTCTTTGTATTTTTTCGAGTTGTAATTTGCAATACTCTTATTAATTAGTGGATCAATGCGCTTTAGTCGGTGAGTGTGTCTTCAAGGTTCAAAGTGCCTTCTAGTTTACAAGCTTTCTAGTTAGTAATTTCTTTCAATTGCTTTATTGCTTTGCATAGTTTTCTTACATAAAATTTTTGTTTTCATCTTTAATTGTGCTCTAAGTAAATTGCTTTGAAAAAGGTTTGTGAAAGTGTTGTGGGATAATATCCGACTAAGGAAAGGCTTGGTACTTAAGTGATCCAAGTGATCCACCTCGCTTTTCTGGGAAATTACCTACTTCACTCTACCTATCTTCTTTTTGAAAATTACTTTTATCACGTAACCTTAAACATATGAAAGTGATAGACAATCCACAAAATCTCTTTTGAAACAATTGGCTAAAGATTTTCAATCACTATCACTTAGACAATTGCAACATGAGACTCAAATTTTGGAAGATAAAAAAGAAAGAGATGCCCATCTTGCCGTTTTGGAAGAGGAGTTAAAGATTGTAAGAGAAAAAAGATGAATACATAAGAAAATTAAAAAAAAATCACATACATCACATGCATCTAGTTCTAGGTCGAGTGACTCGCATGCTGAGGGGAGTCTGAAAGTTAATGATTATTATCAACCTCCACCTAGAAGAACTAGAATAAAAGGGAACACCCAAAGGAAACTAGGATAGACTTGCCTCATTTTTATGGGAAGAAAAGTGTTGAAACCTATCTAGATTGGGAGATAAAGGTAGAATAACTTTTTGCTCGTCATCATATTAGTGAAGAGAGGAAAGTACCCCTAGCCACCTTAAGTTTCCAAGGAAATGCTATGTATTGGTGGAAAACCCTAGAGAGAGATAGGCGCTTCCACAAGGACCCTCCCATAGAAAATTGGAATGACCTTAAAGGAGCCTTGAGACGCCACCATATTCCTTTATACTACAATAGGAGTTAATGGACAAGCTCCAAAGACTCCAACAAAAGAACATAAGTGCAGAGAAGTATAAACAAAAAATGGAGTTGTACATTATTAGAGTCTCTATTTAGGAGGAAGAAACCACCACCATAGCTAGGTTCCTAAGTGGTCTCAATCTTGAATGACTTGATCCAACTTTGTATAAAACTTTCTAAAGTTTGTGAGCTACCTCCTCAAGTCCAAAAACTTTTAAAAGAATTTGGTGATGTATTCCCTAAGGAAGGACCCATTGGACTTCCACCTGTTAGAGGTATAGAAAACTAAATAGATTTAGTTCCGGGAGCTAGTCTACCAAATAGACTAGCTTATAAAACTAATCCTGAGGAGACTAAGGAGATAGAGTCACAAGTTCAGGAATTGTTGGAGAAAGGCTAGGTTCAAAAGAGTCTAAGTCCTTGTGAAGTACCTGTTTTGTTGGTGCCAAAGAAAGATGGCAAGTGGAGAATGTGTTGTGATTGTAGGGCCATCAACAATATCACCATAAAATACAGGAATCCAATTCCTAGACTTAATGATATGCTTGGTGAATTTCATGGATCGATTATATTCTCTAAAATTGATCTCAAAAGCGGATAATATGGGTGGTTAATGATGCTTTTTGGACTCATTAATACACATAGCACTTTCATGAGGCTTATGAATCATGTCTTTAGGGATTGCATAGGTAAATATGTAATAATTTATTTTGATGATATATTAGTATATAGTCAAAGCCTAGAGTTCCACCTAAGTCACCTTAGGGAGGTTCTTTTAGTGCTTAGGAAAAATAGTTTGTTTGCTAATATAGATAAGTGCATTTTTTGTGTAGATAGTGTAGTGTTTTTAGGTTTTATAGTAAACAAAAAATGGGGTACATGTTGATCTTGAGAAAATCAAAGCCATCAAAGAGTGGCTAGTCCCATAAAATGTAGGAGATATTAGGAGCTTTCATTGATGGATTGTGCCTTCATGACCGAATTGATTTCTTGAATTTTAGAGGATTTGCGGAAGCTTCAATGGAAGAAACGTGCAAGGATGGCTCTCATGGAGCTATGGATTCCTTGAAGGTGTATGATAGGTAGGGAGAGTGATTGGTTGGGCTATATCACTTGAGCTAGGTGAAGAAGAAGATTAAAGTGTCTATCCTAGAGAGGCAAGACAAGAGAGTAAGATGACTAGCCATTTTGGCAGAAATTCACTCATTCATTAATCTTACAAAAACATGAGCCAAGCACCTCAATTTATAGGAGAGAGGGTTGAACATTTTGGAGTCAAAATTTAAAAATTCAAAATAAAACTCTTCAATGAGAAGGTGCCATGTGGAGTCATGCTTTCCATGTTGAGCTCACACCTGCCATGCTAGATCCCCTAGGTTGCCATGTGGATGTCCATGTGCTCCATGCCAATGTGATTTTCGTTCTCCAATATACCCTAGATCTTTTAGGGTTATATTGGACTCAAAGAAGTCCAATTGTTACTCAAACTAGTCACTTTTAACCCTAACTAGACCTATTTTACTATTGACCACAAATACAAGCCTAAAAACCTATGTTACTTGGCCCAAATATTTGGTCCAATTATTTTAAGCTTCTAGGACCAATGCATGGCCCATGAAATCATAAACAACTTTATACAATTTATTTAAGCTAAAGCTTGGCCAACAAATAATGTTGACTAGTCATTAGAAATTCAGTCTTCTTGTGTTCTCTTGGCCAAAGCTCTAGTTTATGTTTTGATGAGTTGGAGGTCTTCTTGGATATGTTTGTAAATTCCTTCACCCTAAAGTTGTCCTCTTTATTAGCCATACAAAAATAAACAAAAGTCCAATTAGACCCATATTTGCAATTAAATCAATAAACAACCTCTAGGTCTTCATTCTCCTTATTATGTGATTGTGTATGGCTAGAGGCTCTGCTATCATCCCCTCCTTCTTGAGAGGATTTGTCCTTATATCTACAGGGGATCTCGAACAACAACCTTATTCCTTCTTTTGGAAACTATGCTCATCCTCCAGGATCAAATGTGCATTTGTTGGAGTCATCAAACAAATCAAATGGGTTAGTTTCAATGTTGTATAGAGATCAGTCTTATTAAGTTGCCATTCCTCATGTTTTTCTATTGTTTTTAGCAAATTTTCACAAGGTTTCTTTAGAGAGAAGTACATAATTTTCTCTTCTTTCAAAAACTCAAAAGTTTTATCAACTCCAAAATGACTTATGAATCCTCCTTCATGTGATTCTTTTACAATGAGTTTTCTATGTGTTATTAGGGGTATGCAAAGTTTTCCTTCTTTAAATAATTACCCCTCATGAACATAAAACCCTCTATGTTGGTACTTAGCAAAAGTGGGTGCAAAATCCTGATCTTCTTTATAAAGTTTAGGTATGTTTTCAAATCCAAGAATTTGAGCGCATCCGCCACAATATTTGTGTTGCCTTTCTGGCATTTGATAACATATGGAAATTGCTCAAGAAATTCCATCCACTTTGCATGTCTTTTGTTTAACTTGGGTTGACCCTTCAAATATTTTAAAGACTCATGCAGGGCCCTCACAAGTGCATAGAACTCTTGTTATAGATGGGGTAGTTGAGGGCTGCACCATGAAGTTTTTCACTAAAATATGCAATGGATGCCCACCTTGCAACAACACAACACATATTCCTATTTCCGATGCATCACACTCTAGTTTAAAAGTTTTTGAAAAGTTTGGTAAAGCTAGAATGGGTGCATTGAGCTTTAAACCTTTGAAAGGCTTGCTCATGCTTCTTCATCCAACAAAATGAAGTGCCTTTCTTCACTAGCTCATTGAGTGAGAAAGCTAGACTTGAGACGTTAAGAACAAATATTTTATAGAAACTTGTTGTATCATGAAAACTCTTAACATCTCCAACATTTTGTGGGGTTGGCCACTCTTAGCTGGCTTTGATTTTCTTGAGGCCAACATGTACCCAATTTTTCTTGAATATGAATCTCAAAAACACTACACTATCAACACAAAAAGTACTTTTATTTATATTAGCAAACAAACTATTTTGTCTAAGCACTAAAAGAACCTCCATAAGGTGACTTAGGTGGGAATCTAGGCTTTGACTATAAACTAATATCTCATCAAAATAAACTACTACATATTTATCAATGAAATCCCTAAGGACATGATTCATAAGCCTCATGAAAGTGCTAGGTTCATTAGTGAGTCTAAAAGGCATCACTAACCACTCATATAGTCCAAATTTGGTTTTAAAAGTAGTTTTCCACTCATCACCCTCTTTGATTCTTATTTGGTGATATCCAATTTTAAGATTAATCTTGAAAAATATAGTGGACCCGTGCAAGTCATCAAGCATATCATCAAGTCTAGGAATTTGATGCCTATATTTGATGGTGTTGTTATTGATGACTTTGTAATCACAACACATTTTCCACTTGCCATCTTTCTTAGCCATCAACAAAATAGGTACACCATAAGAACTTAGACTCTTTTGAACCCAACCCTTCTCCAACAATTCCTGAACTTGTGATTCTATCTCCTTAGTCTCCTCAAGACTAGTTCTATAAGTCGGTCTATTTGGTATACTAGCTCCCGAAACTAAATCTATTTGAAGTTCTGTACCCTAAAAGATGGAAGTCCAATGGGTCCTTCCTTAGGGAATACATCACCAAATTCTTTTCAAAGTCTTTTGATTTGAGGAGGTAGTTCACAAACTTTAGCAAGTGTGCCAGTGCATGTAAGTGTTCCTTTATAAAGAAAGAGGCCTGAAGGTTGTTCAGATAGAAGAATCTTTTTAATTTTATTTTTAAATTTTTCTTTTTTTTGAATGATCTTGTGGGAAGGAACTCTCTTCTCCCACGCCTTAGCTTGGTCCCTAAGGAATTTCTCTTTATTTTCTATTTTTTTCTCTTTTTTCTCATTTTCTTCACTCTCACTAGTTTATTCTTCTTGGCTATTATATTAATCTTTGTCCCTTAAGATCATAGTTCTTTCATTGAGACATTGAGATGATAAATGACCCTTACCAAGACATTTAAAACACTTAATTTATCTAGCTCGAGTGTGAGATATGCTCATATTTGAATAGGTTTTGGGAAGGTTTTAGAGATGTTTCTTTTATATGCTATTCCCCTCTTTGGAACTCATCTTTGTCATAAGATACAGAGTATGAACTTTGTTTGTGACTTGATTATTTTCTCAAAATTTGTTTTTCAACTTTAATGCTAAGATGAATCAAGTCATTTAAATCTTTATAAGGTAAAAGTTTAACTTTGTTTTTTATCTCAAGTCCACTTAAGAACCTTGATATGGTGGTATTTTTTTTTAATACCTGCCCTTATTATATATAACTCCATCTTTTGCCAATATTGATGGCATTGAGCTATTCTCTTTTGTGGTTTTTGGGTGGTTTGCGGAAGCTTAGTGGTTTGTGTTGAAGCAAGTGGTGTTCAAGCTTTGAAGAATCCAAACCCTTTGAAGGATGTTGAAGCCTTGGCTGTGCTTGCTGTTGCTGTGCTGGTTTAGTATAGTTCTGGGGTAGTTTGAGTGTTGTAATCCACCC
>Ga0123341_1004214_pt1 | contig 12569 bp, 10 predicted proteins | sample Turbeapinknodule_FD_89959 | JGI IMG/M metagenome (GOLD analysis project Ga0123341, IMG submission 89959) | Root nodule microbial communities of legume samples collected from Mexico - Turtle bean Mexico pink nodule | ecosystem: Host-associated > Plants > Roots > Nodule | place: Mexico: Nepantla... | reverse complement strand
TTTTTTTAAATATATTCTGGATTACTTAATTTAGCTATTTCCAAATCTTATACTAACTTTTAGATTATCTAACCCAAAATATTTTTTTAAAAAGTTTTCAAATTTATAAATGTAAAAAACACTTTCGAATCCGAAAATATAACATAATAAGGATACGAAGAAGTGACATAATAAGGATAAAAATGTATTTTTACACACAAGAAAACATGGATGTGTAGGAAAAAACAGTCTTTTGTTAAACACCAACTTTTTAAATGACATCTCAAGCATGGCTGCTTCTTCTTGCACCCCATGTATTTTTCAAGCATCCCATAAATTTCAAAAATTCCAAACTAGCCCTTTAGTAAAAAATCATTAGAGGTTTCGTGGTTTAATTGTGTTCCAAATAGGATAATCTAGTGCATCTACAGAATGCTTAAAAAATTAGCAATTCTATTTTGAATTAAATAATTCAAAACTCATTCCCGAATTCAGATTATCATTTCAATCTATCTATCCCGCAATACATAGTATAAATTATACAAATTATGTAAGCCAAAATCCGAATTTGAAAGTGAATTTGGAATTACTGGATGCTTATTAATCCAAAAAGATACCGGATTCTTATGAAGTGAAAATATTGAGGGATTGATTCCGAGTTACATAATTCGAAATCTTGTGTCTAGTATGGAACGAATTCCGGATTATTCAAACCGGAATGTTCTTTTGATTTATTAAATGGCTTACGGATCATGCAGAGGCTGTAGAGGTTGCTTACCTACATTGAGTCCATGAAAAGCAAGTATGGAACAGAGCCTGGTGGAGCACCATGCGGCTTTCGGCAGAAGTGTATTGCAATTAGCATGCTTGATGGTAGGAACATAATCATTGAGTTTAAGATTCCTACTCTTTACAAGGATGATGAAAAGTTGAAGACCTTGAATGAGATGAAAGATGGGGGATATGTTCCTGATACAAGAACAAAACCTTTGTGAAAAAGAACCACCCATTGAAAATTTAACAAGAACAACCACAAATGGCTGCGGGGTGAGAGAAGAGAGCAGAAAGAGAAAGGTAAAAACTATTTAGGGTTTTTTATTTTTTACTGAAGAACAAAACAGTAGTTTTCAATTTATTATGAAGGTGCCTGAAGAACACATGGCTTAATTCAACAAATTGAAACCCACATCAGAAATATAAGTACTTGACAAAATATGGCGGCATCAAAAGATGAAGACGTGAGAAAAATGACCAACAAAAGAGTTCAATCAAAGGAAAAAAATACTCCAGAATCCAACTGATAAGAATCTTTTACTTCAACGTGAGGTATCTGTAATGCATTGGAACGACAAGTTCTACAAACAGGAAGAGAATCAAAGTGACCGCACTTAAGTGGATGGTGTATTTTCTATATAATACACATAATTATACATTATAAACTAACTTACCTTACAATTCATTTCAGTTACCTCTAAATTTGATGACAATCAAAAACCAAGTCCGTTATCACAAGTACTGGCCAACTTTGTCTCGTACTTCAGATGCAGAATTTGTATGAAAAAACATACATGTTTAAACTTGTATGACAGACAACATGCAAATGCATGCAAGCTCTGGAAGAATGCAACCCATTCAAAAAGAAAGTCAAGAAATCAATAATGCATCTGCAAACATTTCACTTATAACTGAAGCAAATTTTAAAACGACGCTGGTAAACCCCATCTATCCATATACAGAGATATAGGTTGTTTCAAAATCAGTTGAGTAATAGGTCCTTTTGGGGCAGGGAGGGGTGAGGAGTAGGGGAGTAAGAAAAAGCGCAATTTAATCAACAGTGATGAAGTTAAATGGGCCAGGAAGAAGTTAAATTGCAATTATAGTAGTATAGATAATGCAGAGGCAGATTTAGGAAATTCATTATGATGCAGAGTGCTGAACCTCAAATTCACAAATTGCTGCCCTTTAAGATTCACTCTCAAGCGATAACACCTAACCAAAAGCTCACTCATGTTTCTATGGCCCTCTTCAAGCTCTAGAAAGGATAGGATAGGTCAGGTGGCCTGTAGTAAGCTGGCTTTACCAACCCATCCAGTTTTCATGTGTCGCTCCTAAAGAAGATTGTCAACAAACCAGTCTGTTCAAACTCTACCCTAGCCTTTGCACTCCAGGTTCAACCAGTATACATGTTGGATAACAGAGAGGTGTACCATCAAGTGACTTAGAAGTGCTGATCATGGGTAATAGCTCCTTCCTTGTGAAGAAACGCTGTAAGCAAGAATCGAATCTTCGGTGGGAGGGGGTATTGTTTGAAATAAGGGACCTATCACTAAAATGTATTCCAGAAAAAATACAGAATAACAGACCCAACTGACTCACGCCAATTAGTTTGGCACTTACACGGGTAAGTGGTTAGAGTTAAATTGGTATAAATAGCAGTGAAGATACTGCACAGAAGTATTTTGAAATTCATTACAGTGGAGATTTAATCCTATTAGTTTCGCTGTCATCCTCTCTCTACATGTACTGTTGTGCAATTTTTTTTTCTAGTTCTGTGGATGTCAGCTGCCTCAAAAGGTATTAAAGCTCCAGTCTTGGAGCTGTGAAAATCAAAGATCTAAGGAATGACAAGGACCAAATATTAATAGCATGTGATGATGAGGCAGTGTGGTGTTATCGAAAAATGGTCATGGCAGCACATATGGCATAAAGTGTTTGCCAATCAGGGTTTCCTGTGCCAGCCAATTGTGGCCACTTTTGGATGTCGCAGAATGGCATCATGGAACAGCCACGGCACAAATCACACCCCAGCCCTGCACCTGGTTTCGAAGAACAAGCAAGGTTAGCACAAGCCAAATAGGTTGGTTTTTGGATATAGGGTAGGGTCATACAACCAGACCCAAACACAACCCAAACTATAAAAGCCTGAGTTACCTCCCAGCCACAACCCAAAACACAGTTGTTCTATTTCACCAACCTTAGGGCGCCACCACCTTCGACCCACTGCAGTGCCACTGTCTGCCCCTTCCTGACACAGTCCCACTGATCCAAACTGCAAGGTCCCTTTATTTTTCTCTTTTGTTTGCACCACCCCCTCCCTCTTTTATATACTTTTCAACTCAATACTTATGTTTAGTCACTATTTTAAGCCTTGAACTTGAACTTACTGGTATTTTGCTTTGATTATTTTGTTATTTAAATTTCTAGACATTGTGTGGTAGTGATAAGAAAAATGGTGGAAGTAGTGAATGTTATCATGACAATAAAGATGATAGTGACAATAGAAAAAAGTGTGTGACATGGTGGTGGTGGTGGTAGTTGTCATGACAACTGTTGTATTTGCGACGATAGAGATGACAAATATGATAATGACAATAACATTGGTAGAGAAAATGTATATGGGGTGATGTGATGACGACAACAATGGTAGGAGTGGTGACGACAACAATGGTAGGAGAGGTGGTGGCGACCCCAATGGTGGGTTGGGGTGGTTGCAAAACACTGTAGAAGAATGGCAGTGATAGTTATTTTAATGGAAGTGGGGTGGTGAGAGAACACGAGGAAGGTCAATTTTCTATCCTAATATCTTCTAAACCAGCCCCCCCTTCAGGATAAGAATTACATTGCACTAACAGGATAAAAACATATCCTATCGTTGCAACAACCAATTGATTAGAGCAGGATATGTTGTCCTATCCTATCCTATCATATCTTACAACCAAATGAGCCCCAAAAGGAGGGGAAATAGAGAACCTACAGAGAAGATACTACAATCTTTGTGTTAGAATTAAAATTATAATCTCACAGATTGCAAGAAATGGCAGCTATTCTTTGGCTGTCTGGCGGAATTGGCTTGAAAATCATGCTTCAATTGGTTGAACATAAATGGAACTTCATTTCAGCAACCACAAGTTGCCTTGAGGACAATGTGAAACTTTTGGCTTTAGAGGGGAATATAGATAACCCCATTAGTAGTAAGTTAACTATGACAGAGTTGGGTGACTAATATAGTACAAAAAAAAGAGAAATGTTGCCTATAAATATTGTGGGGAGATAAAGAGGAAAATTAACTTGTCATTTGAGAAAGGATCAGATTCTGTGAGCGGGGAAAATCCTAATCTGTCATAAATCTATGGAAATCATTCATTTTGTATCTTCTAAACCCAACTGGGATTCTGATGCATTTTTATCATCACTTTTCCACTGAACAAGATGAGGAGATCTAATGGTTGCTCATATCTAAAATATAACTGAACAAAATTAGGTAAGCAGGATACTTTTCAACGAAAGTCAATAAGTCAATTATTGATCTCTAAGCAATTTTTTCAAGGTATACTGACCAAAAACACTTAGCACATTAATCAAATTTCATTTCAGTAATCTTGGGTGAAAAAAGAATAAAAAAACATACAGGTGAAAATTAAAAAATTAAAAATAGATGAAAAAAAAAAACATTACAGATGAACCATATAACAAAACACTACAAAGTAAATCTTGAATACCAAGTTGAAGCTCAACGCCTCATACAAACATAAATTTCAAAACATACTTGGTTCTTTAACTTGGATTTCTCATAATACATATATAAACTAAAACTCATTGTACTAAAATAGTTCTTCAAGGAATTTTTGAACTAAAAGTGAAATACTACAGTATTTTATAATGGAAATAAGTACGCTGTGAAAACAGAACTTCATTTGGTAATTAAAATATTCTGATCTTTGAAGTAATATTTCATTATAAAGACGCCAATTGCATTTGCATCAGCTCCCTAAACTTCAGAAGAATCACCAGGCCAGTAATAAAAGATTGATGCTAAAGTAGAATCTGCAAAATGAATAAAAAAGCATGAAAAATAATTTCAAAGTGGGAAAAAAATGAAAGGTCACCCCAAAAAATTATTTTTTTGCAAAATTGATTGGAGCTATAAAAAAGTTGAAAATCAAGCAACAAAAATGATTTGACATTTGAACAAAAAGTTATTAAATTGCAAGACAATTTGTGAATTTCAAGTAATTTTAAATACTGAAATATAAATTGTATCATACTGAATCTTAAGCTTTATAAACACAATGAAAATAGCTTGAAATACATCATACAGACGATGTACAATGATCAATATACTAACTTTTAGGTAGAAAACAATTATTATAAATCTTACAAAAGAAAATCATAACCTATGATGAGTGCTTGAAACACCTATTTCAAAAAACTGAAATGGATTAGCCAAATATAGGCCATACAATGAGTCAGTAACAGTGTGGAACTCATTTCAAAAGAACGAAAATTGAACATTGAAATAATTAAATTGAGTGCATTTAGTAGTGCCTCTTTGGTACCTTTCTCATTTAACAAATTATGTTTATCTAACTTTCCAATTTCTTTAATAAGATATGGTGAAGGAAAAGTAAAAAGATAGAACAATGAGCCAAATTGTATGATTACTACCGGTGATAATGAATTACATTGATTCATCCAAGATTCAAGTAATTTTTTATTCGTCATATGATTCTAACTGTTGGCTAGCCAAATCAAAATAGTGGGATTGAAAGCAAGGATCATCAAGCACTTATATCGTAAATGGTTTGTTTTAGTAAAACAACCGATTTGGAATTCACAGGAATTTTAGAAAATCAATTTGGTCCTCGAAAAATTGGTGACATAACACTTTAACATAAATTAGATGTGGACCAGAACTTGCCTAAGTTAACATTCCATTACACTAAAAAGATGTCAAATTTCACACCTCTACTTGTGTTTAGTGAGATGGTGGAAGTGCATCCAGTACAACTAAAAAGAAGCGAGATTTTCTTGCACAGGTGTGACACATGTACATCACCTGCCCCACTGGCCTAGGTCTACAACCACAAAGCGAACTAGACCATTCCTAGAATGTCTCCCACTTTGGTCCATTGTGCTTCATACAACTATAACCTTAGCCTGGTTTGTGTGCCTAACAATTAGCATGTTTTTCTATGCAATAGTAAATCAAACCCAATAACAACTCAACAATGGAGGGGAGAAAAGATGAGAAAGCGTCAAAGAAGTAACTGAGAATATGAAAAGGATAAGACGTTTTTTATGCCGGTGTCAAATCCACCATAATGATTCAAACGCATGAGACTCTCAATCCTAGTTGTTTGACATTATTATATTGTCCTCTCTATATCCAGTGAGAGCAACTATGCATAGACAGCAAACATCATGTTCCTTTAAACATGCACATCTTAAATAGGGTATAGGATCAACAGCAATATGTTTTAGTCCTTTCTTACACTGCACAGAATCAGAAAGCCAACACAAAGAAAGTCATACTACTTTTCAAACGTAAACTCTAAACACACCGTAAGTTATAAGAATGGTATCAACTCAAACAATGGTCCTCACCATGCACTAACAAAATAAATTTTAAATTACAGAAATTCGAATCCACATTCCAGCAACCTCTTACCATAATATCACCATCATATTCGCAGATTTCTATCATATTATCCAAACTTGAACAGTTAAACCACAAGAAATCAAAATGTAAGAGAATTTCTTTCAAATGCAAGAGAAAAATACCGAGGTTCATGTCCAATTTAACAATTAACACCCCAAAAAATTGTCACTAAAATCTCCAAGATGAGATCAGAAAATTATAGCCCAAAAACCCTTATAACAACTTTCTGTAAGCGAGCTAAACAGTGCTAAGGACAGAAAAAAAAAGCCAATGCAAAAAAAAATTATCAAGGAATGCATCATACCTGAAGCAGAAATAGTACCCCACACATCAGTCAATAAAATTAACATACTTACACTGACTTCACAAATCTTCGATATCTATTTCCTTTTGTAATTGAGCATAATAGTAAAGTAACCAAGCAAAAGCATAATAATAATAACAGCAAGAATGACAATAGTAATAAAATAACAACAATAATCTAATTCCTTTTTGTTGACATCATTTTAACCTCCATCAGTCTATAAATCCATAAGAAACGAGAGGTTTGTATTAATGGTTAGAATATACAGTATTACCTACATAACTTGAGGGGGTATGTATAGGGTTAGAATGGGAGGTGGCAGGTGAATATAAAAATTTCGTTAAACTTGAGTGCAGTTCTTATAACGATTATGGCGATAATTATGATCAAAGAATAAAGCACACCTAGTGGCCCGTGTAAGGCACAACGCCACCATACTGTCCCACACCATGATACTGCTGCACTCTTCCAGATCCACTTATCCCCACCTGCTGCTGGCTTGCATATGAACTTGGCAGCCCTACTTGATTCCCATACCCCCCAACACCAACACCCCCAGGATTCACAGTCCCTTGTCCAACATAACTGCTAGTGTTCGTCCCCGGTGACCCAATTCCCAACAACCCACTCAATTGCAACCCGGCACCCCGAGATGCCAGCAATGCCGTCAGTGCCTGCCCAACTGCCGGATTAACTGACTGCACTGCCGTCCCTGCTACACCTCCTCCTACCGCTGGCCCGGCTGGAGCCATCAAGTGCCCCGTCATTGGCACTGCCCCCACACCAACAAACCCACCACTATGAGAACTACCCTGCACCACCCCTACTCGCTGTTGCTTCGAACCATCAATTGCCTTCTGGCAATGCAAAATATGCCCCTCAAACTTCTTGTGCGGCCCCTCCAACGCCCGCTTTGCACCCTCCACACTCTTATATACAAACAAACAGAACCCCTTCGGTTTCCCAGTTACCTTATCAAGCCCCAAAGGTCCTTCCTCAATCTCCCCAAACCGCGCAAAAAACGAAAGAAGCCTCTGCGGGTCCAATTCCGCACTCACATTGCTCACGTAGATCTTCCTCTGCGAGAAATCTGAACCCCCCGGCGCCATCGAAATCGTCGCCGTAGTCGCCTGGACTGGGCCCACGGACGCCAGCTGGCAAGCCGCAGTGCGGTTGCCGATCCTCTTCTGCGGCTGGCGAAGAGCGTTCCGCGCAGCGCGACGGGTCTTGAAAAGGACGAAGCCATAGCCCTTGGACTTTCCGGTGGCCTTGTCCGTAACGGCCTTGCAGTCCTCGATGTCGCCGTAGGAGGAGAAAGCGGCGGTGAGGGTTTCGACGGTGGTGTCCCAGCCGAGGCCATGTACAAAGATCTTGCGGTGCGCGGGATCGGCGTCGGCGGTGCGGCGTATCCGCTCCGCCACGTCGCGGTGCTTGGAGGCGGCCTCCACGAGAAGTTTCGCGATCTCATGCTTGCCGAGGGGTTCTAGAAGGTCCCGGATTGGCTCCTCGTCGTCGCTTGGAGAGGAGCAAGACGTGGAGGGGGCCTTGGAGGTTTCATTGCTCGGTGCTAATTCCTCTTCAATTTCTTCGCTTTCTTCTTCTTCTACTTCTTCTTCTTCTTTTTCTTCTTCGTATAGTTCCTCTTCTTTATACTCTGCTTCTACATTCAATTGGGGCTGTTGTTGTTGCTGTTTGAGAGGAGGCTCTGCGGATTTCGCCGGACGAGGTGGCTGTTTTCGCTTCCTCGCCATTGTCGTCGTCGAATTAGCGTATCCCGAGTGCTGCAACTTCAGGTTAGGGTTTGATGATTTTGGTTACGATCTTCGGAAGTACGAGCTTTTCGGTATTGTGTCATATTTATTTACGTCTGGTTTTTTATACTAGGAAACACTTTTCGAAATAAGATTCTTTTTTTTTTTCGAAATAAACCTAAATAAAAAATAATTCTTCAAGTACATTCTCGTGCTACAATTTCTTTCCAAATTTTGTTAATACCTCGTTAATATTTAAAACCGTGTTTAAATTCTTTTTTATTTTATTATAATAATTATTAGTTAATCTACTTCACATAATCAATAAAAATCATATTTATAATTCTAAGGGAGATTATCTTATTTGTCAAGAGTTTTGATTAATAAAACATTTTAACTTTCAAATCTTCCAAATTGCTTACAATTTATATTTTTAAAGATTAAAGGAACACATGTCATACTTTTTTGGCACAAAACAACCAAGGAAAACTTTAGTTTAACAGTTAACCTCTGAAGAACATTTCATCTGGATCTACATATTGGATTTTGCATCAGAAAATTAAAATAGTTGTTATGTGAAATTGGTTGAGAGAGTTATTATGAAGTATCTTTTGGTACTATCATTATAATGGCCATAACATCATTTCTTTCATGGTCAGAATTATGTTTTCAGAAAATCGAATTCTCACATTTCTTATTTCAAAAAAAGGGTTTTCAAAATTTGGTTACGGAACCAAATTCTTGGCTTTTTTTGGATAATGAACAGGAGTGAAAAAAAGGTTGTTTGGTGAAAAAAGGATTCAAAATATTCTGCACCTCATTAATGAATAACCTTCCATGAAGATTGAGTCTTCTGAGTTGCTTAATACCGAGCTCATTATTTCTATCCATGAAAAACATATCCAGTACTTGAAGATTCTTCAATTCTCCAAAATGCATTGGCATCATTTTCACTCTTTATCTATAAATTCCAGGCAACACAACTTTTTGAGTTTATGCAAATTTGAGGGCAACTCCTCGAGACTTAAATAGTAGTTCAACTTCAGTATTAGCAAGTTATAAAGCAAACTTATTGAATTTGGTAGCTTTTGTATCCTAGTAGACGAAAGGTCTAATGAAAGGAGATGTTTAAGACCGCCTACAGAATTTGGGACCTCTTTAAGGGCATAACAATCATGGAGAGATAAGACGCGTAAAAACTTATTCTTGAATAACAAACCATGTATCGAAATCTTGAAATACCATCCATAGTAAATGTAAGTTCCCCAAATTTCTGTAATAGGAAGAAATGAACGAAGTCTTTTAGCATCAATTAAACTCCCGAAACCATTAAAACATTTGACGTCATTGAATTCAAATGAAAAATGACGGGTTGTTTTCGCTATACATTGGCCTTTATCAAATTTCAACCTGAAACAAAAATCTCCATAAACACATTTTGCCAAATCATTTAGAAGGTCATGCATGACGAAACACCTTTCAGTGCTTTGTTCAAAGAAAGACATCCTTGTTTCAGTGCCTTGTTGAAAGAAAGACCTTGAAAAAATATCATTAAAGTATTGTTCACCAACTTCTTCAGGATGTCATTGTGGACACTGTAAAAAATTTTGGGTCATCCACAACAAAATTAACTCCTCCTTCATAAACTCATAATCTTTGGGGAATAAGGCACAATAAGCAAAACAGGTGATGATAGCTCAAATATAGAGCATGGATAATTTCATTGTCTTCTTTTAGTAAGTTCCATATGTCACTTACCAATATGTTTTTCATGTCTAAAATGGATGACTTTGTGCGTAAAAGACATCCAATTGTTTTCAAAGCTAGAGGTAATCTCACGCACTTCTCAACTATCCTTCTACCAATCTCCTTTAACTCTTCATTCAATTCAAGATCACCATCTTTCAATGCGTGATTTTCAAAAACATTCTAGCATTCATTCTCTCCTAATTGCTTTAGGCAAAGCACTTTATACCTCATGATAGAAGCAACTTTCTCACCACAAGTTGTGACAAGAATTCTACTTCTTGGAGCCCCTATAGGTAAGAGGAGTTCGCACAACTTCCCATTCTTCTGGTTTTTCGTTCCAAACATCATCCAAAACAAGAAAAAAATTCCTTCCTGACAATTTTTCTTCCAGTCTTTTGTAAACCATTTCTAGGTTCCTACTATTATCTTTTTCACCAGTGAATGCCTCAAGAATTGTTCTTGTCACAGTGAAAACATGAAAATAATCTGAAACACATACCCAAGCTTTGATATCAAATTTTGCATCCTCGATCTTTGGGTCATTGTAGACATGTTGGGCGAGTGTGGTCTTACCCAACCCACCCATGCCCACAATGGAAAGTATAAGTATTGAGGGTTGGTTTCGATTATCGATTTCCGATTTGAGCCAATTAATGATTATATCTTTTTCAGCATCTCTACCATAAATAACACTTTCAACAACGAAAAAAGTTGATTGTAATTTCTGTGACACTTTACGACCTGATCTAACTCTAGAATAATTACCCTCTTTCAAAGCAAGAGCATCATTTTGCCTTGAAAGATATTCTAGTTTTTTCAGGACTTCTTTCATCCCTGATTCAATTTTCTTGTTAAATGAACTGAAAGTAGAGTTGAAGAGATTGGATACCTTATAAGTAATTTTTAGTTAACCAAGATTTGGTTTATCGGTCTTTCTTTGTCTCTTTATTTATCCTTTTTTTTATTCAATTTGGTTTAATAGTGATTTATATATCTCTTTATTTATTATTTTTGAAAGGTCTTAAATTAGTTTCACTTTTATTTAAAAATATTCAGATAACTTTTTTAATATTCTTCCATTAACTCTAGAGTGAGACTTAACACTTTTACTGGGGATTGGTGCACTTTGTTGGTTCTACATTTGTTTCATAAGGTTAGTGCAGTTTTCTGCAATTATTTGAATAATGTTGTGGCGTTTTCAATCTTCAACAGTGATTAAAATACTATGCAAACAAGGTTTTTTTTTTTTCCTAGTAATTAATTATATAGTTTTTTTATTTAAAGATATTTTTACTCATCTTATGTCTATGTTCTTTATGTTCTTTCTTTTTTTTTTGTTAATGATCAATTATTTGTTTGTCAATGTAGGTTGTTTGAATTTTTTTTATAATATTTATGACGGTGAGATATCTACATGATCTTCTAAGTCAGGTATATGGAATTATTTTGATATACTATGATTTTTTTTTAGAAAAATAGGATATGTTTTTAGTGGTAGAAGAATGGCATTCTCCTGATGGCAATATTAAAAGGCTTTTACTTCATTTATCATTTGACACATGTCTAACAATAATACTTTTATAAAATCTTTAATAAAAAAAATCTATTAGATGTTTAGAATGTTTAATAGTCTCTTAAACATTTTGATGATCTAATATTTTTTTATTATCTAATAGCTCATACACCTTCTGAAATCACAACGAAATAATAAAAATGTACGCATATATATAATACTTATAATAGTGAGGATTTATCTCATCAAAGAATAAATAAGCATGGAAAGAGTATAAACCTGTTTATGTTGAATATAACACACAAAAATTTGATTTAGTTTGACTTAAGTCTACATAGTAATTACCTTTTTAACTTTTACTAAGTTATCTTATCTTTTACAAATTAGAATATACTTAGATTTCAACTAAAAGTTCAAATGAAACTAGAGATAATAATTATAAAATTCATTATAAAAAGAGGACATGTGTTACGGTCTTAAACAAAGCACAAGAAGAGAGAGAGAAATAAAAAGAGAGAGAAAGACTTATTCAATAGGTTAAATGTGTTTTAACTCTCTATTTTAAATTTTCTTTTCTATGAGGTGTCTCTAACCTCATTCTATTCTCTTATGCTCTGTTTGCATATGAGTAAACACTGTTTACTCGATAGAAAAACACAAATTTTTTGTGTTTGTTTCCAATGAATTAAACAATTCGGAAAACATCTGTTGTGCCAAGAGAAAAAAGAAAATGAAACATTACATCATATCATTGAAAAGTCAAAACTACCCTTAATTATTATTTTTATACCCATGAAAAAACTATGAAATAATTAAAATATATTTAAAATTTAA
>Ga0123341_1004213_pt1 | contig 12569 bp, 5 predicted proteins | sample Turbeapinknodule_FD_89959 | JGI IMG/M metagenome (GOLD analysis project Ga0123341, IMG submission 89959) | Root nodule microbial communities of legume samples collected from Mexico - Turtle bean Mexico pink nodule | ecosystem: Host-associated > Plants > Roots > Nodule | place: Mexico: Nepantla... | reverse complement strand
GTCCCCGACCAACTCCTCCACCAGCTTCACACCATACGCGCCACCATCAACCACCTCACGCGCCTTCAGAACACTAATCCAACAAAAAAATCAACCATCCCCTCAGATCTACTCCTCTACTCACAACTATCCCCAATTGCTTCATCGTGCCACAACCATCCCGAACTCCTTCATAAGTACATGACCTACACCCCCTTCTCTCTCTGCCCCTCCGATTCCGACCTCGCCGAATCCCTAATCCTCCGGGGCTGCCACCCCCTCCCCCGTCACCGCTGCTTCTCCCAAACGCCACAGAAACCCATTTCCCCAAATTCCCTCCCGCAAAACCCCTTCCCCTCCTCCCTCCCCGACAACGCCGTCGTTTGGGACCACTACACCTGCAAATCCTTTGATTGCATCAACAGGCAAAACCCTAACCTCGGCTTCGACCCCTCACGCGACATTTCCAAGTTCAATTCCTACAAGAGCGACTTGGATCTCCCGATCAACCAGCTGTTCCAGATCGCAAAGGCGGCGAAGTCGGTGCTCCGCCTCGGACTCGACGTCGGTGGCGGCACCGGGTCATTCGCCGCCGTGATGAAGCTCCGCAATGTGACGGTGGTGACCACGACGATGAACGTGGCGGCGCCGAACAGCGAGGCCGTCGCGCTGCGGGGGCTGGTGCCGCTGCACGTGCCGTTGCAGCAGCGGCTTCCGCTGTTCGATGGAGTGGTGGATCTGGTGCGGTGCGGGCGCGCCGTGAACCGGTGGATCCCGATGACGGTGTTGGAGTTTCTGCTGTTTGATGTTGATAGGGTGCTCAGGGGTGGAGGGTACCTTTGGGTGGACCATTTTTTCAGCAAAAGGGTGGACCTTGAGAAGGTTTATGCGCCATTGATTGGGAAATTGGGCTACAAGAAGGTGAAGTGGGCGATGGGGAATAAGACCGATGCTGGTGGCGTCAAGAATGGTGAAGTTTTCTTAACCGCGTTGCTGCAGAAGCCTGTATCCAGATGAGGGTGTTTACACGTAAAAAGGTAGATAATTTGCATATTAGCTCTATAACATTGTTTTAGTTAAGAATCTAACAAGAACAGTTTAACCTCTATACAGTGCTCATTGATCTTAAATCAAAGTAGATGCTGTAGAAGTCAATATCCTTGTTGTTAATTGCTTTATCTATTTTATTGAAACCAGCCCTCACTCCTAGGTGGAAGCCAATTTCACAAGTTTCTTGGTAGTAATTTAATTAGGAAGCTAGGTTTTATTTGAAGAGATTAATTTTACAAGTCAATAACCTATAAAAAGTTATGGTAAGTATGTAGAACTCTTTAGGTATGTAATGTAAAAGTCAGTACTTATCATACATTGCAATAATTTGTGATTGGATAACTGTGTAAACTCTCTTGTATTGGTTATTTGCTTAATTGGAATGTGTTTATTTATTTATAATAATGTAAATATGTTATTTTTTAATGTCATGTATAAGTTTCCACATATAGTCCAATTATTGATTTTTATAGTAATTACAAAAGTTATGCATCGGATAAGTTGTCGTTGATTGATAATGTAAACTTATTTACATTGACCTACGAAAATTAAATAAATGATTAATCAATAAAGTAATGGTGATTTTTTGGTGTTATACCTTAAAAAAAGGTTTGATGCTTCAGTTTATACCGAGATGATTTTTTTTTTATTGGATAAGTCTCCGTTTAAATAAGGTAGGAATGTATTTTTTTTGCCTCCTAATATAGTCTATAGTTCATTTTGTGATTATTAATGTGAGTTTAAATTTGATGCACTGTTTGTGAAAAAGAGGAGGGGGGCTTACGATGCCAACTATTGTTTAGGTGTTGATGTTTACAATATATCAAACTTTTATAGCATTAGAAATGGACTAGAATTAGCTCCACCTTAAAAGCTTGCTTAAGAGAAGATGATTGTTCAAGTTTACAAATTACAAGGAGTACTTTGGCTAAATTCCTGGTTGATGTTGGACATCTTAACAAATCCTAATAATATTTGTGATTTTGTTGGATTAATTAAATTATTGTGCCTTTAATAATGTATAAGGCTGGGCCTGATTGGTGGAAGCACCAAAGGATCATCTCTTCTATTGTGTGTTTGGTGGGTCATTCTATCACAAGCATGGAATAGTACCTGGGGTTTGCCTTGTTTTGTGTAATGTGCCGGCTTGCTTCATTCAAGCAATATATATCATAGATTGCATTCTAGAAACATTGGATTTTGACTGGAAAGTAAATCTCATTTTAACTAGTGTCTACCAGTTGAGACAATTTGAGTACACTAGTTGCAATATGATATGGTCTTTATACTTCTTAGAAGGAGCTGTTTGTTAATGTTGATGAACTTGGGCAATGAAGCGTTGAAATATTCTAACAAACTAAACTTGAATGAAATGACTGAGTTACAATAGGATGTCCAAAACCATGTGGGGGGACAGGGTAGTAGGGATCAGTAAATGAGGGCAGGGGATATCTCTGATTCAACTTCTAAGATTGGCTGAAACATTGTTGGATAATGTTCTGTGAAACAAACTTAATGGGAATTAAACGTAAGTAGAGTGTGCTATGGCTTGTAAGTAATTCTATTACTCTGCAACCTCGTATTTGTGTCTGAGATCTGATTATTTTCGCCCTGTTTTGCACATTGTAGTTTGATATATGGTGTAAGGACGATAAGCATGTGGGTTTATCCCGATTTCCTTGGTCATAGGTGTTTATGGGAGCACGTAATGAAGCAATTTTGATGCCCAGTGATGGATGATAACCCGTTGAAACAAAGATAGAAGGAAGTGGATGACAGGTGTATATCCGTGGGGACTTGGGAAACCTGGTTCAGCAAATAGATTTTGTCATAGTTTTTTACTTCTATTTCATTAAATTGTTATGCCTTATTAATTGTTTTGAAATAAATTTAAGAAACATCATTGCCTGCTTCCCATTTATCATGCTCGATCGTCCTGTGAATATGAATAATTTATTTATCAGTTGTTGCAAATCTTGTGTGAATATGAATTCAACATGAAAAATAAATAAGTTCCTGGTTATTTTCACACCGTAACTTACTAATACCAACCCTCTAATCTTATTTTACTAAAGATTTGGGTGAATTGAGTTTGGCTAATTCTTCCAGCACGATCCATTTTTAAATTTTCAAAATTGTTCTGCATTCTGGAAAATTTTCAAAACTGTTCTTCATTCTGAAATACAAGAAAATACATTTTGGAAAGGTAAATTTGGAATAGATTTGTCTTTTGGAAATGAAATTTCAGAATAGAAGTAGAACTAGAAGTGTGATGCATGTGAATATAAAATTGTATTATACTTTTTTGATTTTTAGGTGACTTTCTCCAAAATAGTTAGATCATTTAAAAAAAATACACTTTCAAGATTGGTTCTTACAAATCGATGTTGAAAGGTTAATCATATCACATTAAATGTCAATTGTAATCATAATTGATGGTGAAAACTAGTCACCACAACCACTATTGAAAGTAACAAACTTTCAACACTAGTTACAATAAGAATAATTATTAAAAGTAATTTTCAATATCAATCACTAAATCGAGACTGAAAATTCATACTTTTAACTATGTTCTATCTAACATTAATTCTAAAAATGAATTTAAAATACTTAAAAAAAACTAGTGTTAAATAGATATTTTATTGTCAGAAAATCTGAATATATATTTAGATAAGATTATACATAAATTGCACATTATACAAATTAATCTTCTTTTATAAATTACATTAAATTCAAAATTAATGGATCTAAGGGTCAACTTATTACCATGCTAGCCTATTTTTTACTAAGACGGGTCAAATTCTCAATTCATCTTATGGCTAGCAAATACAGTATGACATATTATCTTAATTTAAAATTACAAAATGAATATAAATAATCCGTTTTGTCACACCTATGTATAACATACTATTTGACATTAAAAAACAAAACGAATCTAAATAATATGTTTTGGCATACTTATATTAGTAAACTATATTATATGTTGTCATCATCAATACATGCTCAAGTATGATGCAATTAGAATTACTATGTTATGCTGGATTATGATTTGATGGTGCAAGGTCGTATATAAGTATGCAATTACATGTTCTTGCAATAGAGTACGGGAAAAATAATAGGAAGAGGTTTACTTTTTATCAGATTCAATGATGAAATATGTTTATAAATATCGATCCAATAGGCCTTATAAATAATAAATAGTTTAAAGATTGAATGAAAGTTTCTAGTCAAAATACTAAAATAGAACAAAATAAACGGCCATTAGTTTTGTCTGAAAAAGACTGCCAGAAAAGTTGAATCTGAAAAAAACAATCTCCTTTCTGTTCTTTTGTGAACTATAAGGATCGTGTAATTATGCTAAGTCAAACAATAGTTTTAACTTGATGGAAGATTTATTAAAACATCTTCAAAAATTTAGTCCGACGATAACACGTAATTTTAACAAAACGAGAAAATGAAAAATTTATTTTCTTACTTTTTATATTTGTTTGTCATCCAATTCTCAATCAATTAACTAAATTTTATTATGTAAATTGCAAGATACTATACAAGTATTTTTTTGGATTGTAATTATTCTTGGTTAACTTGTCGAGTATTGTTTTGAGATGTAATGACTCCTATCTAACTCATCTAACATTCTTTTAGAATGAAACAACTTATGGCTAACCTGTCGAATATTCTTTCAACACTTAGGCACTATTGATTAAAATATCGAGTATTCTTTTGTAACATAGTCACTATTATCTAAATCACAGAGTATTTTTTTTTTGCACGCAACTACTCTTAAATGAAGGATGACTAAAGAGTGATCTAAAACATGAAAGAGTTTGCTCACTAGAGAGAGTATTGTCTTATAACATATATATGGTTTAACTTCTCTACTAGTTTACTAATGAAAATTGTAACACCCTAAAATATACAAAACATTTTACCAAAGGTAATAAAATAAAGCAATGCTCTTCACTTTGTTCCCAAAGTCCCTTCTGCATCTGTACATATATTTGCTTGTGTACATAATACAATCAACACATGCAAGGGTAAGTTAACAAAAATAAAATTATAACATATAAAAATAGAAGTAAAAAAAAAATCAAATAGATTAATCATTCATATAGATAATTCCATTTTTATTTTTCCATAAATCATAGTCATATAATACTCAATACAAATCACCTAATACTCAATACAAATCACCACAATCCAACTACATTTCAATACCATCATCAACAACCATTTAACTTTCATTCTTTCACATACAAGACATATCATTCACATATAATACATATTGAATTTAAGATTTCTGAAATCAATTACACATATATCTCAAATTCATACACCTTCCATCATTCATGCCAATCTATATCAATTATAAGTTTCAAATTTCAATGATCATACAATATCTCTCATATATATAATATTACATACCATTTAATCACACAACATTTAAACTTTCACAAATCAATTGAATTTACAAACAAATGTCTACTTTGCATTAAACAAAAAAAAAAGTTCATGCATAATTCAAATCATTAAAAGACAAGAAGAAAAGAAAAGAAAGAATTTTTTAAGGCTAGCTTAAGTGAGAATTTATAGCTTAAGCGAGAATGAACTTTTAACTCGAGCGATAATTTTTTAGCTTAAGTGGGAATGGATTCGCTTGAGTAAAATTTTTCTCACTTGAGCGAAAGTAAGGTCGAGACCAAACTAAGTTGTAGTGAATTTTCAGCCAGATTTCGCTTGACCGAAAATTTGTCGCCTGAGCAAAAATATCAGGACTTGAGCAACCTAACATACTTAACTTCAAACCTTCATCCAAAATCAACACTCCAAAATCATTCATAACACAATCCACAACATTCAAGAACTTATTTAACATAAAAAAGACTTAAATACTAAATTATCAAAATTTAATATTTCTACTAGTTAAAACAACATTCTTGTAAGAGAAATTGAAGTTTGGGAGCACGTATCATCCATAGATATTATAGCTTAGGGTACTATTATAAAGCTAAAGTTAGCTTCCCTTACTTTAAATTACCTTAAATTCTATGTCAGTTGGAATTTCAGCTTCAATAGGGAAACCACTCCAGAGTATAAGAACTTAAAACATGTTATCCAAACATCCCCAAATTTCAGTATATGGTAAAACAAGTTGAGGGAAACACTTTTCTCAACCATCCCCCTTAATGATTGATGACCAAATCCAAAGAAAAAAAAGAATAAGGGATCTTTAGAGTAAACTGAAACTTACTTTGTTTGAAATTTGTTCGGGTAGAATTGATCGTAGACTCTTCAGCTACGACATGGTGTAATCAGATTTTGAAATGGATGAGGTATGGAGAGGGAAAATTAGAGAGAAAGGAGAGAGGAGAAAACTAGAGAGAGATATGGATATGTTTGCATTGATTGTTACACACACAACTACAAGGATTTGAAGCTTAAGATCTTGTGCATGTTTTTGTATTAAAACTTTCATTGTTGTCCTAGTGACTTTTTTAACAAGATATTTAATATATGTATATATAACTTAGAAGAAAAGAGTCATTGCATATATTTTTGTGATGGTCTTCCTTTTTATACTGATTATTCTTGTGTCTCAACATGTTTTTTAGGCTTCATGATGCATTAAGTGCTCTAGACATCACATTGAATACGTGTGGCTTCTTTGACAAAACCTTTGGAGTATGGTAAGGCTTTACATGATTGGTTAGGTGGCTTCTTTCCATCTTTGAGCAAACCACAAGGCCTCATAACATTTTCGTCTTTTTGATGACTATTTTATGACAAGTGTACTGCGTCAAAAGTAATAATTTGTCTCTAAGGACGAATATCGAACCCACAAGGAACAATTAAATTATCAAGTATAAGGTTCATTAAATAGAAAACAAAATAATAAAGTTTGTTGTGTATGATTGCAAGAATTGTAAAGAAAGCAAAGTATAGAGTTATTGATTAAATTGGAAAATTGGGATTGAGGTTCATCCTTCTTACTCTTTTTTATTTTGAAAGGCATAGTAATATTCTATCCTTTTATTGATGTTGATGCCCATATAAAATTCATTTAAATCGATTGTTTGCATATAAAATATTAAGAGAGTCTCCTAAATATCAATCTCTCACATATTTATAAAAACTCTTTATCCTTATGATTAGATGTTGATAGCAGCTAACATTTCAAATTTTTTCCTAGCATTCAAATATGTTAAACATTATCATTTAGGTTAGAAACTTAGAAGTACTTTTCAGTCCAATCTAGGAATCAAGATCATGGTAAACGAACCTTACGAATAAAATGATAATACCAATCATCAATCAAGAACAAAATACTATATTTAAATATCACCTCAATACATAAGAGTTTGAACATATTACTCCCAATCCCAAAGGGTAGAATTAGCCACTCATGTTGGCCATTGCAAGCATGGAAAACAAGAAAAGAAGATTCAGAATGTTTATACTTAATGGTTGTCTCCTTTAGGGTTTTCTATCACCTTTTATTATTCCAATAATGTATAGGGTTGTGCCTCACACCTCATATTTAACCTAGTTGGGTTTAAGCTAAGTGACTTCTTGCCTGGGCATGATTGGGCTCGCCTGAGCGAGTTGGACGAAAACAGGCCAAACATCTCTAGAGTGATCTTGCTTGGGCGAGATCCTCTGGAAGCTTCTGGCTTAGGCGAGCTTGGGCGAGTGTTGGAGCGTTCCAACTTTCCCTTTTTATCTTTGTATATTCCCCTTTTTCCTTTTCATCTCTATTTATCCATAAAATCCTGAAATTAACACAAATTTGGGAATAAATCATTCTTATTCATATTATAATCATACAATATGTAAAAAAGTTTAAATTCATAATTATGCATTATATTTGTTATTTTATCAAGAAATATTCATAAGTGCCTGTATTTTAATATGAAATATTACTGAAATATGTCACTTTTCACTTTTCTTTTCCAAAAGAGTTGTTTGCATGAAGTATCTTGTAGTACGTTCTTGAAAAGATCTTTGAAATTAATAAGATGTTGCGAGATCATTTTGAAAGACGAATGAAAATGTTAATACTTCTTACAACTATAAAATAAACATTTATTAAAATTTGACATGTATAGTAAAGTGCTTAAAACTCGTGTCAGTTATGTGAAGTATATTTATTGTTTGTTTAAGCAAAAACTTATTTGACTAAGTATACTCAGTATTTGTATAAGCAAAAACATATTAAACGATGCATGTGCACAACACTTACGTCTATTAGACAAAATGTATATTAAATAATGCTTGCATCTGTCCAACCAAACAACTTATGTTTGATGAACTAAATTGAATATTTTACATCTAACATGATGTGAAAAAAAATAAAATTATGTTTCATACTTAGTTGTTTAAGCATATAATCAAAACCAAACACATAATCACTTTTTTGACAATAAAAATGCAAGGAAGAAAATAAAATAAATCAAACTTTTTAATATTTTAATAAAAGAAGTTTAATGCCTAACAAAATAAAGTAAATATAAACAATAATTCAATGAATAAAATGATGTATAAGGAAATAAATGTTAATAAACTCTATATAGAGCATTGATCATCATCAATTTTAATTCCAAAAGCATGAGATTCTTTTTTAAAAGTACCAAAAGTATAGAAGGTCAGGCTGGCAAACAAGCCCGCCGAGTTGACGGGTTAGGCGGATCAGGCCAATACAGGTTGGCGGGTTCAAAAGGTTAACCTGTCCCACCTAAATAATGGCGGACCAGCAGATCGGTCGGCCAGGTCTGAACCATTTTACCATCCTTGATAAAAAGTCTATAGAAAGAAGAAGAAGAAAGAGAAATTAGAAAAAAAAGAGTAAGGTTATGTTTGCTTCTAGTCATGGCCTCTATACACGGATTGACGAGTGGGTTGGTTTTTTTTGGATAAAGTGATTTGAAGTTGAGTGCACAAGCGGACGAACAAGTAGAGTGTTGAATCCAACCTAATGTTCTTGAGTTTGAATGTTGAATCTCTTGGTTTTGCTTGGTTCTTGTTGTTCTAAGGTCTTCTTCTTTAGTCTTCGTGAGAGTAAGTTTTTATGAAATTTTTATTGATTTTTGTATAAATGAATTTGTTAACTTTGTTGTTTTACATGTAGTTTTGTTGTAAGTAATTTGTATATGCAATGATTGGATAATTGTTGATTTGTGTAAATTTTTTTATGAATTGGTCATTTTTTTTAATTTTTATAAATGTGTTTACAATTTTTTTTGTCAATTTATTCTAATCCTTATTCTTGTAGTTGGGTATATTTACTGGTGGTGGTAGCGGTTGCATTTATAATGAAGTAAATTTGATTTTAATTTTGTTAAATATACACTATTTTGATACATAGATATTTTTATAATTTTTATCCTTCAACGTATGAATATATGATATATCATGTGGTTAACATGGTTATAATTGTTTTTGCCACATGTATGTATATATGTTATGTAGTTATAATTGTTTTTTTAGTAGTCTATGTTATATGTTAATATTGATTTTGTTTATAATTTATTAACATATAAAATATGTTTAATATTGAAAAAATTATTGATGTTATGGTTGTATTTAACTTCTTATTATTGTGTATTGTAATTAAGTTTATATGATTATGATTTGAAATAAATTTAGAATTTGTTATAAATTTATTTTCGTTCATTAGTAGTAGTCATTCGTAGCACTATCTGTATCTCTAACCTTAAGCCTAAAGCCTAAACCATATCCATAACACTAAACCCTATAACTAAACCTCAATCCTAATCGTAATCATATTCCTCACCCTCGCCTTAACTCTAATGCTACTGGGGTAACTCCAACTCAAAGAAGTGGTTAGAGTTGTTTGTAGCATAAACTACTTGCAGCGTATTCATAAACTATTTTATGGTTGTCAATGAGAAGGTAAACATTACATGGATAACCAAAGCAATTTTCCACCATTTTTTTACGAGTCCAATAACAAAGAATTTGAGAACACAATTGCAGTTTATAATGATATTGTTCGTGCGAACATGAATCTAATTTAAAAAATACAAGAACAAATGAAAAGAAATATTGTTCTTTGCATCATTGCTTTTGATTTGAATTTGCAGCGTATGTTAAGTGATGATCCTTTGCATTATTGGTTACTTCGATCTTTTGTGTATATGCATACTTAATTGCCACTACTTTTCCCCTTTAACATTTATATTCTTTTCAAATTTTTGTGTGGGGTTATTTTGTAATATAATATTATTTTGTGATTGTTTCATAAAGTTTTATCTTAGGTTTTAACTTCCCTATCCATGGTATCATCCACAAAAAGGAAAAAAAAAACCTAAGAGTAAGGTAAAGCCGGACCACATGATGATAAAGTTTTTATAATCCCACAACAAAGAGGGAGAGCGTTTTAGATTATTCTCGGTATTTTCAAATGAAACATGAGATGATTGCATTCGAGAAAAAGTTTCATGGCAGAGTAGTCATATTGCCAAAAGTGATAGATTTCCCATTTTTTTTGCCACATTTGGGTTTGAGTTTCAAGGACATTTGAATTTCTAAGAATTGGAACAATTTCTTAGTCTAAGACTACCATATTATGAGGACCTGGTCATAATTTTTTTATTCAAAACTTCATCTAATGACACAGAGTTCACTTTCTACTTCGATCGACACACACAAGATTGTAATTAGACATAAAGATTAGATGAACATTGCGAATCTCAAATATCATGGTTTGTTCTTAACCCCTGGTACCATCCCTAAGAACATACATTTTGATCGTTAATAGGCTCTATTAACCATGACATGAGAAGAGGTGCACGATCAAAATGTAAGAAATGTTGGAGTTTGACTATGAAGGACATACTTCTTCATTACACATGGGTGCACATGTTGTGTCCTCGGGGGAACAACTTCTTCCAGCTAGTTCATGAAGATGTTTTCATGTTATAGTGCTTGAAAAGTAATATAAAGATTAACTAACCCTATTATCATTGAAGACATGATGAAATGTTGCAACAATGATATGCCTCTTTCATATGACTGTTTAATAACACACCTCATGTTGCTCTATGACATGAACTTGATGGCAGATTCATCATTCATGTTAGGGTGAAATAACTTCTTGAAAAAAAACCCATGAAGAAAATGAATATCTTCAAGGTAAATGGTGTGCGGCAATTTGACAGGCCTAACGACAAATATGAACAAAAGGACAAAGACATTCCATTGCCACAATAACATGTTGCATGCGCTCATCCTTAACCCGAAATCCCCCATGATTCGACAACGTTAAGACAAATTAGGAGGGGGGGGGAGCATGAGGTTGGATATTAACACTATCAACAAAAGGACAAAGAAAGGATGTTGCATGCGCTCATCCTCAACCCGAAATCCCCCATGATTCGACAACGTTAAGACAAATTAGGGGGGCGGGGGGGGGAATTAAAAATATACATGAAAGTATGTCGAGTATGAGGTTGGATATTAACACTATCAACACACATTTGGGTTGGGTCAAATCGAAGATAAACCTCAAGAGCTTGAAGGAAATCAACAACATTGATTGTATTTTTATTGTGTTATTCTTATATTTTATGTTAAACTTATTTTGATTGTCACTTAAATTAATGTGTTATAGGACATTATTATTTAATATTCCATTTACATTATTTGAAACATTTTTTTTACCATTTCTATTTTCCCTATTTTATGTTAATAACCTTTTTGGAGGGCATAGGGCTTTGCTTAAGTGCGTTTCAATGTCTGCGCATCACAGTTCATCATCTTGTAATTGGGTGGGGTGTGCTAAAACATTGTAATTCTTGCCATGGTGTGGGAGCACCAGTGCCTTTGTTGCACCCATTTGTGATTGTGGAGATTTTGTTGTTTTGAGAACATCAACTATTGGACAAAAAAATGTTGGGAATAGATTTTGGAGTTGTCCTAAGTATAAGGTAAGATTTATTGAACTATGTTTTCTTCCTTTTGAAAGTTATTAATTATTTTTTATTTTATGTTTTTATTCAAAACAAAGTAGAAGTGTCGTAAGGTCGGGTTGTAATTTTTTCAAATGGTGCATTGATTACGTTGGTGATGAAAGGGATGCAATTATGGTTAGACAAAGGAATAAGATATGTAGTCTAGAGAAACTTTTGAAGGAGTCTACAAAATGGATTAAGATGTTTATAGGGTGTGTATTATTTTTGTAATTAACATTATTATGTTTGTAATTTTTTTAAATTTCCAATGACATTAACACGTCTCTTCATTTGGGATTGTAATGTAATGATTTCATCTAGTGTGTACGGTAGTCCGTAACTATTTCATGTTCAACTTATATTTATTAATCATAAAGCAAAAAAGTTGTTATTTTCTTTATTTTATTGGATACAAATTGAAATAAAAAAATAAAATAAAATATTTGATTTTTTTAATTCATATTTCATAATATTTCTAAAAATATGCAGATTTTATTATAGAACTATGTTTAAACTTTACATTATTTTTAGAATATATTAATTATTCTTATTATTGATAATATTAATTAT
>Ga0123341_1004212_pt1 | contig 12570 bp, 20 predicted proteins | sample Turbeapinknodule_FD_89959 | JGI IMG/M metagenome (GOLD analysis project Ga0123341, IMG submission 89959) | Root nodule microbial communities of legume samples collected from Mexico - Turtle bean Mexico pink nodule | ecosystem: Host-associated > Plants > Roots > Nodule | place: Mexico: Nepantla... | reverse complement strand
GAATTTATTTGTGATTTATTTTAAGTATGACATAATATAAGTGGCTTTGCGTTTATTTTGGTGTTTTTATATTTCAGAAATTTTATTTATTTTCGATTTTCATTTAAGTAAGATATTAAATAATTCAGAATTAGTATTTATTAAGATTTTGAATAATTTAAAAGTTTTATATATTTTAAATATTTTATTTAAGTAGAACATTAAATAATTTAGGATATATATTTGTTTAAAATTTTAAATAATTTAAGTATTTTATTTATTATATATTTTTATTTAAGTATGACATTTAACAATCTAAAATTTATATTTGTTTATTATTTCAAATAATTTAGGAATTTTATTCATTGCAAAATTTTATTTAAGTAATGTACTGAACCAGACATCGGACATCGGCATTGGATATCGGCACCTGTAGAGTAGGTCGGCTCGGTGGTCTGGTCATGATAGTGGACCACGTAAGTGGGGCCCAAAGATGCGTGTGTTGAAACCCGTATATATGAAAAACCTAGTCAGCGAGAAAATGCATGCATATAGTGTGTATAGTACATTCGAGTCTAGCACAAGCAAATATCCCCTGAAGACACCAAGACCCAAGAAAGCTAGGGTTTTTAGGGGAAAGTTGCATGCATGATACGTAAAGGACTAGGGCGCCTACAGAACAGATGGGCCCCATAACGCTGGTACATGAGTTGGTACCCTGGCAGCCATGCTGTTAAGATTTTGCACTCCAAAGAGGAAGATTATGGATGGTTGTTGTGCTAAGATTGTGTAACAACGTAACAAAATGTCCTCCCAGCAAACCGAATTTAACTAGAGATAAGGCTCTGGTGAAAGAGGGGTTGTTTCAATGAGGTAACCTAAAAGCAGTCTATAAAAGGGAGTTGAGATCCCTGGTAAAGGTACACCGTTTCTAAGACTGAAACTACTTGCTTACTTACTCATTGTTTCTATAAGCCCTGAACTGACTTGATCATCGGAGTTCAATCAACAAGTAAGGCCCCCTCTATTTCAACGGAGCCACCTTCCAACGTCTAAGGGAAGTACAAAATCCACTAGAAAAGGAGGAGTCACCGCTTGCCTTTGAAGTCAACCGGCGACCAGGTCAATCGACTAGAACATTTGGCGCCCACCGTGGGGTCCGATAAAACTAGGTCTCATCCAAAATCGTGTTTTGAGCCATCTAGCAACATGAGAAATACGAGACAAGGTACATCTACACTTGAGGAAGGCGGCAACAACTCATGGAGACCATTCGCACTCTTCAACAAACAGTGGCGGCGTCCAAAGTTGATCATGATAGGATTATGGCTGAGGTTCAGGCCGAGCAGACAGCCAGTCAAAATCGATTCCAGGTTGATCTGGACACGTCACGAACAGACAACGAGGAGTTGCGCAAGGTCAATGAAGAACTGGGCAGAGAACTGCAACGTATAGGGGAGCATGCAACAGGGGAGAAAACCCCAACCTTCCCAGTTAGGGCTCGCCCCATGCATTTTTCCCAGGCGATCATGAATGCAGTGATACCCACAAATTTCATGACTCCAAAAATCACCTTTACAGGTATCGAAGACCCGGAGGCCCACATCACGGCCTTCCACACCCAAATGATGACCTTAGGAGGATCTGACGCTATGCACTACAAGTTGTTTATGAGAACATTCTCAGGCACAACATTGGACTGGTTCATCAGTCTCCCCAATAGACACATTACTTCATTTGATTAGTTCTCAACATTGTTCAGGGAATAGTTCATTGTTAATCGGGCCCCACCCCCATCTCCTTCGACCTCTTCGATCTGAAACAATACCAGGGAGAGCCCTTGAAAGACTTCCTGAATCGGTTCGGGGCATTGGTGGTAAACTTGCACACCAAAGACGAAGCCATGATGGTGCACGCCTTCAGGCGGGGAATGCTATCAGGACCTTTCAGTGATTCTCTGATACGGTGTCGTCCAAAGACATTTAGCAAGATTATTCTCCGATTTGTTGCCCATATCGGCGCAATGGAGGAGGTGACAGAAAAACGTGAAAGTGTTGGACCGACAAGACCTCGGCCCATGAGGGTGCATGAGGCTATGATAGAGAAGAAACCCCTGGCTAGGCAGGCGCCATACGAGCCGAGAAAGCATCAGACCAGGGCACGAACGAGGGAAGGCGCGCCCACCAGACACAATTTCAGAATAGACCTCAAGGAGCTTATCGTTATCCCCAACGTGGCCGACAAGCTGAAGTCACCTCCAAAGACCGACAGAAGATTGGGGCCAAGCAAGGAAACTTGGTGCGAATTCCACCAAGCCTTCGGCCACAACCTGCACAACTGCTTAGCACTCGGACACCAGTTAGATGAGTTGGTGAGGGATGGTTTTCTTAAGGAATACCTAGAAGAAAATCAGGAAGCCCCGACGTCAGTAGCCCTAGCAGGAGATCAGGGGCATGACGTACCGGTCCATGGGGAGGTCAATACGATATCTGGAGTATTTTCGGGAGAAGGGTGCACTGCCTCCCAACGAAAGAAGTACGCCAAAGAGGTAATGGCAGTGGAAGCAAGGGAGCCTGACCAGTCCCTTGAGCCCGATCTTTACTTCACGAAGGCTGATCTACAGGATGTGGTCCCACATGATAATGACCCGGTGGTGATCTCTGTGGTGACAGTAGGGAGAAGAGTGCACCGAGTCCTCGTCGACCAGGAGAGCTCGGCAAATGTGATGTTATGGTCGACTTTCAATAAGTTGCAGTTGTCGCCTGACCAATTGAGACCTTACGACGGTTGCCTATACGGTTTCGCTGGAGATCAGGTGGAGGTGAGAGAGCATGTGGAGCTGAGGACGATTTTCACAGACAGCGCCACATCCCAAACCGTCAATATAAGATACCCCATCATCAAAGCTCATTCAACTTACAACATCCTTTTAGGCAGACCTGCCCTAAATAGGATAGAAGCAGTGGCCTCGACGAGGCATATGAAGATGAAGTTGTCTTCCCTCGAGGGAGAAGTGATTACAATCAAGTCCGACTAGAAGGCGGCAAAAAAGTGCTATGAGAATATCCTAAAGACGAAGAGAGGCGTGTGCTCAGTCACCAACCAACTTCAAAGGGGGGAAGGGATTGCCCGAGATGAGATGGCTCGGGAGAGGCGACCCGAGCCTGTAGAGGAGGTGCTGGAAAGGGAGATCAGGGGAAAGAAATTCAAGCTCGGCACGTCTCTGGGCCAGAAAACATAGGACCAGATCGTCGAGGTTATAGCACGACATTTGGATGCCTTTGCATGGTCTGCCTCATACATGCCCGACATCGACCCCGATTTCTTGTGTCATTGTCTCACCATGGATCCGCAGGTCCGACCTGTACGCCAGAGGATGAGGAAGTTTAACGATGAAAGGCGCCTGGTCATCGGGCATGAGACTCAGAAGTTGTTGAATGTTGGTCACATAAGGGAGATGCAATACCCTGAGTGGCTAGCAAACGTAGTGTTGGTCAAGAAAGCCAACGAGAAGTGGAGGATGTGCGTCGACTTCACAGATCTAAACAAAGCCTGCCCAAAGGACTCATGATGCCCTAGTGGACAACGCATCAGGCTGCAGACTTCTCAGTTTTCTGGATGCCTTCTCCGGATACAACCAGATCCGGATGCATCCCAAAGATGAATGCAAAACAACATTTATGACAGAGCTCTTCGATTATTGCTCTAAGGTGATGCCCTTTGGGCTCAAGAACGCTGGCACGACCTATCAGAGGCTTATGGACAGGGTACTCGCCCCTATGATAGGGCGAAACATGCAGGCGTATGTGGACGATATGGTCGTCACCTCCCAAGTGAAGGACCAACACATCGCCGACCTAGAGGTGCTATTCACCACAGTAACCATGTATAGGTTGAAGCTGAACCCCGAAAAGTGTGTGTTTGGGGTAGAGGCAGGGAAGTTTTTAGGGTTCCTACTCACTGAGCGGGGAATAGAGGCGAATCCCGAGAAGTGTACAACGATTATAGCTATGAGGAGCCCGATCTCGGTGAAAGAGGTGCAACAATTGACAGGATGAATGATCGCCTTGTCCCAGTTTGTATTGGCAGGAGGGGATAGGAGGCATCCCTATTTCCAGTGCTTGAAGAGGAACAACAGGTTTGCGTGGACAAGCGAGTGTGAAGAATCGTTCCTCAAGCTGAAAGAATATCTGGCCAGTCCTCCAGTGTTGTGCAAGCCGCTATCAGGTACTCCACTCTGCCTATACTTCGCCATTATGGAGCGGGCGATTAGTTCGGTCATCGTCCAAGAGCAGGACCACGTGCAGAGACCTATATACTTTATCAGTAAAGTCTTGCAAGGGCCCGAGGTGCGCTATCAGGCCATCGAAAAGGCAGCTCTAGCAGTAGTGTTTGCAGCACAAAGGCTCCGCCAGTACTTCCAGAGTTTCATTATGAGTGTGATGACAAACTTTCCTATTCGCAAGGTCTTATAGAAGGTTTACGTGCCAGGGTGGATGGTGCGTTGGGCGATTGAGTTGTCCGAATTCGATGTACAGTATGAACCAAGAGGACCTATCAAGGGTCAGGTTTATGCTGACTTCGTGGTAGAACTCTTCTCGGCGGCCGCACATCAAGAAGAAACATATTTTCGTATGGGTCCTCTCCGTGGACGTGTCTTCCAACCAATAGGGCGGTGGGGCTGGCGTCATTTTGGAAGGGCCAAATGGGTTACTGATCGAGCAGGCCCTACGGTTCACCTTCAAGGCTAGTAACAACCAAGCTGAATATGAGGCATTGGTGGCAGGAATGTTGCTAGCCAAGGAAATGGGTGCTAGAAGTATGTTAGTGAAGAGTGACTGACTATTGATAACTGGGCAGATTACGGGTGAGTATTAGGCCAAGGACCCTCAGATGGTCGCATACTTGGAGTATGTCAGGCTCTTGAGAAAGGCTTTTGTTGTGTTCAAGTTAGTACACGGTCTCAGAGAACAAAATGCCCGAGCTGACTTACTAGCAAAGCTCGTCAGCTCAGGCAAGGGGGGCAGGCAGAGGACAATCATTCAGGAAACCCTAAAGACACCCAGAACCACAATAGGCTGCATAGAAGAGGTACAGCAGGTAAGCGTCTCGGAAGGCGAAAGAAGAGGTCACCGGTCGTTGACTCATGAAATGTTGAGGGCACCTAGGATAAGCACATACGACTTATTAAAGAGAGATTCATTACACGTTTACCTAGTCGACAAGGGTGAAACCTGGATGACACCCTATAGACGCTACTTGGCTGATGGTTTGCTCCCACTAGAGCCAGCGGAAGTCAGGATCGTCAAGAAAAACGCAAGTAGGTATACCCTAGTTGATGGAAATTTGTTTAGACATGGCTACGCTCACTCTATCATGTCCTATGTGAGTGGTGAATAGTGCACGCGTATCATGGTAGAGCTCCATGAAGGTATATGTGGGAGTCACATCGGCGGGTGAGCTCTCTCTTCAAAAGCCATTCGGGCGGGGTATTACTGGCCAACCTTGAAGGAGGACTGTACGAGGTACGCACAACGATGCAAGCAGTGCCAACACCACACCAATTAGCATCATGCACCCCCGGAGGAATTGCAGTCGATCCATAGCCCATGGCCTTTTCACACCTGGGGGATTGACATCCTGGGACCGTTTCCTCTAGCAGTTCGTCAGATGAAGTACCTCGTGGTCGCCATCAAGTACTTCACCAAGTGGATAGAGGTCGAGCCTGTTGCACAAATCATAGCTCACAAGGTTCAACATTTCGTGTGGAAGAACATAGTTTGTTGTTTTGGAGTCCCAAAACGTTTAGTGTTTGACAATGGCACCCAATTCACAAGTCAGCAGTTGGGCAATATATGCATGGAGCTCGGTATCAAGCAGGTGTTCGCATTAGTCGAGCACCCCCAGACGAACGGGCAAGTCGAATCCGCCAACCGAGTCTTGCTCAGGGGCCTAAAGAGAAGATTGGAGAAAGCCAAGGGAACTTAAGCGGACGAGGTCCCCAAAATTATGTGGGCTTACCATACCACTCCTCAATCCACCACTAAGGAGACACCTTTTAGCCGGGTGTATGGTTCAGATAACATGATTCCCGTTGAGATCCTGGAAGGTTCATCTTGTTTCCAGAACTTCGTGGTCGAGGAGTCTAACGAGGAAAGGAGGGTAAACTTAGACCTGTTAGACGAGGTCAGGGAGGAAAAGTGCATCAAGGACGAAGCCTTGAAGAGAAGGGTGGAGTATAAACACAAGTCCAAGTTGAAACCCTGGTAGTTCTAGGTCGTTGACTTGGTAATACTGAAAGCTCACCCATACCAGCTGAAGAACAAGTTGTCTCCCAAGTGGACTGGTCCATTCCGCGTAATAGAGGTGCTCGGTAACAGAGCGTACAAACTCGAGACCTTGGAGGGCAAGACGATTCCCCGAACATAGAATGGGGCCAATCTCAATTTATTTCAGTTAATCATATCATTGTACGCAGTTAAGGGGACACTTTTTTACTAATCATGGTTTTTTAATGAGGTCACCTAATAAAAAGTTAGTTGAAAAATGTGTTTGCTATATATTGAACAATAAAGTTTAAGTGAACCTCTCCCTTGCCTTTATACGCCAAGGTCGAGAACAGTAAACATCTCCCTTGCCTTTATACACCAAAGTCAAGGACAGTGAAGCTCTCCCTTTCCTTTATACGCCAAGGTTGAGAAAAGTAGGGTTCCAAGCAAACATCTCCCTTGCCTTTATACGCCAAGGTTGAGAACAGTACGTTACAAGTAAACATCTCCCTTGCCTTTATACGCCAAGGTCGAGAATAGTAGGGTTCCAAGTAAACATCTCCCTTGTTTTTAAATGCCAAGGTCGAGAACAGTGAATATCTCCCTCGCCTTTATACGCCAAGGTCGAGAAAAGTAAGGTTCCAAGTAAACATCTCCCTTTCCTTTATACGCCAAGGTCGAGCACAGTGAACCTCTCCCTTGCCTTTATACGTCAAGGTCGAAAATAGTGAACCTCTCCCTTGCCTTTATACGCCAAGGTCGAGAAATAGTATGGTTTCTAGTAAACCTCCCCCTTTGGGTGAAAATGCAACAGTCGAGAAAGGCAAGGGACATCAAGTGCAGAAGTAAGTTCGTAGAGGATCGTGCTACTTAGGTAGGGACGATCATTGGTGCATTGTTAGTTGACAGACTCGTTTCAAACATACAAGTCAGCCGAAGTCAAACATAGGGTGTAAGTTTGAAAAGAATAAGGCGCTTAAACATAGAGGGGACAAATTGGAAAATGAAGACTTTCATACATATATACAGAATGATCAGATGTTCATTAAGTTACAAAATAAAGGCAATAGGGGAAGGATCATCACTATTCTGCATCCACCAATTGCCCATCTGCAATAGTTTTGTTCAAGCCCATTTGAGAAAGATCCACCTCAGGATGCACGCAAGCAACCTGAACCATGGCATCCTCAAAGCCCGCTGCATAGGAATCGGCTGCATCGCTAGTAAGCTTGTCTTTGGTTTATTGGAAGAGTTCATCCTTGCGGGCCAACTCCTCCTTCAGTTTAGCCAACTCCTCCCTCTATTGAGCCATCTCCTCATCTCTGCAAGTTAGCTCCCTCTTCAGCCCATCCACCTCAGTGTGGAGGTCGTCGTTCCTGGCGTACAATCTCAAGGCCTCTTGGGATTTCTAAACAAGAGGGTTTTGGTTTCTCGGTCATTTCTTCGAAGCTCCTCCACCTCTAGGGTAAGACCAATAACTCGGCGTTTGAGCTCAGTGGTTTGGAGGACCTCTTGGTTGTCCAGTTCCTTTGCCCTCTTCATTTTGGCAAGGAGAAGGATGTTCGCAACTAGGGTTTCCCCTAGTTTCCTTTACATATGCTTCAGCAGGGAGTCATCCTCCAAGTTCTCCAGCCTCTCCTTAACTTTGGCAGATTGCAACATCTTTTGCAGGAAGGAAGACAGATCAGCAGAGGAATCCCATTGGTCTCCCTCCGAAGCGCTTTCACCTCTGCCCTCTTGCACCACGATGTCGTAGGGAGGGAGGAGCTGGGGGGACATTCCTAGTAGAAGGGAGCTCGGCCATTCGAGTCTGAAGGCACCGGGATAGCGGCGTCGACTTTGTGCTTCCTCTTGAAGACAAGACCCGAGCAAGTCTCCTCGTCCTTAGAAGGGGCAACCTCGACCACCGCTTTTAGTTTATTATCCTTAGCAGAAGGGCCTGGAGCAGTTTTTTCTGTATGGCCCCAATAGCCAGGTGTTTCCTCTTCTAAGCATCCAGCACCATGCCTACATTGAAAGAGAAGCATATAAGAATTTAAATAAACACAAACAAGCAAAGTAACGCTAACAGGTATAAGGGGAAGGGGATACCTATGTAAGCCTTAAGGGCTGTAGGGTTGTACTCGTGTTTAATCAGCTCGACAAAGCTAAATACTACTTGAAGTTTGGAGAGGAAGTCGCACAGATCTCGTTTCCGTGTGGGTAAGTCTTCAAGGCAATTGGGTTTCTTGAGCCCAGGTTTCCGTGTCCAGTATAGGGGAAACCCATCGAAAAGGGTCGGATCGCTTTTGTTGCAGCGGATCTTGAAGAACATACCTTTGAAGCCCTTGTACGATTGCTGGAAGAGAGTTAGCAAAACTTTCCCAGCAACCCCATTGAAGCTCACCCACATCTTTCGACCTGGGCTTTTGGCTTCATAAAAATAGAGGAAGACATCCACTAAGGGCAAATGGCCAAAGTGGTGACACAGGATGGAGAACGCCCGAACAAACGCCCAACTATTTGGAAGTAGATGGGCAGGGGCGACATTAATTTCGGTGAGAAGAGCCCGCTCAAAGTTGGGAAAGGGTAGGCGAAGGAGAAGCTTTTTAAAGATGGTGGAATAGATAAAATAGAACGGTCCCTCTAGCTCCAATGACTCGTCGCAACAGACCGGCTCACCCACCTGCAAGGCATGACTTTGACAAACTTGTCATGCTCTTTGCTAAAGAGGCAGTTCTTTTTAGGGTGTTCGCTTTTCCTATAGGTTGCTATGCTCGCAGAGGTAGTGAACTCTGAAGTCTCTCCTAATAGGTCACTAGAAGCCCAAGGGTAAATGATTTTGTAATTCGGGGTTGGTTAATCCATCTTACAGAGGAAAGCTAAAACAGAGAAGAAAAACAAATGCAAAACTCAAAAGAAGAAAATGCACGCGTTTTGAAAAAAACAAAGCAAATAAGCAGGAAAACAGAGAGCAACGATCGTAAGTGCAAGAAATATAAACAATCTCAGCGTAGTTATGAGCAGATTAAGAAATAATAGGGCAAAGACAGTTACGGGGTAAAGAACATACCTTGAATGATTGTTGAGAAGAGACGAGGTATTTGGGAGAAGAAAGTAATTCAAAGCAAAGATGTTTGAAAGGATGCGCAGAGAGGGAATGAAACAGTGAAGGGAATGTAAAAGTCGAAGGGTTAACATGTAAGGGGAACTATTTCGCCTTTAACCATAGCATGGAAAAAAGCAGTATTTTTATCCCCCATCTTTAAACCAAAGCATCTTACCTCTTTCTTTCCAAAACAAATATTGACAGTGAAGAGCATGATCAAGCTCCTCCTTATATCTTTTCTTGACAGAGAAACCCATCAATATCAAACATACTAGCAATATCTAAATTTTGTTGAATATCAAGGAGGAGACCCTGCTTAAAAATAACTACATTGTAAACATTACCAGAAGAGTTTTTATTCCAATCACGAAGCTCAGTTTTCAACCTTTTTAACTTATGTTGCAAAATAAACATAGGACACCCAACAACCTTATTATTCCAAGAGTCATGAATAAACTTCAAACATGAACTGTCCTGAATTCACATGGAAAAGAAACGAAAATTGTTAAACTTCTTCAAATACTTACTGGCAAGACTAGCAAGAATAAGGGAATGGTCAGAACAATTCCTAACAAGAACCTGATAAAAACATGAATCTGATTCATCCAAACATACTCCATTACATAAAGCCCTATCCAGTCTTTTATGAATTATATGCAGCCCTCTTCTTCCATTACACCAAGTATAACCAGATCCAGTAAAAGGCATACAAGCAAGATCATTAGTATTAATCCAATCAAGGAAATCATTACAAGAAACCTGATTAAGAGCTACCCCCCTTTACATTCATCCGTCAATAGCACAACATTAAAATCTCCCAAAATACACCAAGTCCCTATGAAGGAACTAAGATCCCTCCATAAAAACAGTCTAGCCAAGTATGTGTTAACACCATAAACACCTACAAAGCTAAAACATTTATCAAGCAGATAGCAAGATACAGAAATAAACTGATCATTTACCAAGAAATTTTGGACCAGATTAGGGACCGACAAACACCAAAGTTTTGGAAACTTATTAACAATAGGAGACATAGCCACCAAATGCATATCAACAAATTTGAAAAGGACTTTAAAAGCATCAATGTACGACACCATTTGTCCAGCAAGAAAAACTAGAAGAGGTTTATGTAGTTTAAGTAAACTAAGCAACATCTCCATAGTTTTGTGGTTTCTTAATCCTCTAACGTTCTAGAAAAAAGAAGAGACCTTCATTGCTACGTTATGGTGAGAACTATCTTAGCAATTTGTTTGGCTTTACCAGTCCCCTTAGGTGGTCTCCCGAGTTTTCTTTTAGTATGAACTATCTCCTCCCCAGTATCACTGACATCATCCTCCATCTCATTAGGATCAACCCAAAATTTTGACCCAATATGATTTTCAACAGAGATATGGTCAAAATTAAATTCAACAATGGCAGTAGACGTACCAATATAAGGATCACCTCCCACATTTGTAGTTTCCAAACCCTCGAGAGAGGAAAAGTGATTTCGCAGGACAAACAACGGGGATGGTACAGTCACAATTGCAGACATATGATGACCATTCATAGGAGTAGTGAATGGTGTCGTACAAACTACATGTGAAGTAGCCCTCTGAAGAGATGGATCCCCCACAGGAGGTGAGACCTCCACACGAAGATCTTCAATAGGAGCATGAGACTCTGAGACCTTGCCTTACATAACAGTTGGTAGCATTCCTTGTTCTGGAAAATCCGAAGTATGAATGGATAATCCTTTCCTGGATTCGTGATATGAGGCATCCTCAAGAGGAGGCATATCAGCAAAATTATCCTTCAGTCCTCCTAGTTTATCGAAGCAAGGTGACCCAAGGGTGACCCAGCATTAGCCTCGCTAGGAACAACAAAGTTTGAATTATTTGTGGGGCCTTCCACGAGCTTCAGCTGCGAATCTTTCTTTCGATATTCTTGACGTTGTTTATGAGCCATAGTCCTCCCCTTATCTTGTTCATCAGAAACTATCTTCTGAGAAGATTTTTGTTGAGGCCCAGGAACACGACCCTGATCATGTATGACTCGACATTGAGCAAGCTTATGCCCTATCATCTTACAATGATAGCAAAGAGGAGGTAGTCATTCATATTTCACACCAACTACAAAAGTGTAGTTCGGACGTTCAACCAAGAGGTGATCGGGAAGAGGGGACAACATATCAATATCCACCAAAACTCTAGCAAACATACCCCTCTTCTTTCTCATAGTATTCTCATCCAAAGAAAAAGGAGTACCAAGACCTTTGATGAAGGAAAAAATCGCCCTTGATCTCCAATACTCCAAAGGCAACCTATATTGTCGAACCCAGACCTGAGTTTTGGTACTCTTCATAGTAGCTGGAACAAAGTCTTTTGTCCATGCAAACAGTCTCAAGAAACTTGGAGATAACTTCAAGCAACCCATCCCGAGGGCCCATCCCATGTATTCTAAAGAAGCGAACTTAAACTCATAGAAACCCTTCCCGAGAGGAATTGCTTTCCATGGTCCAAGAGCCTTCCACACCGGCTGCAATTGTTTAGTTAAATTTAGGTGTGTAAGGGGTTTATCCCCCTTAGAAAGAATAACTCGACCATGAAGATTGGTATTGCAATCCTCAAGTCCAACAAAGTAATCTGCCTCATCTATCCGGACCACAATCATGTCTCCCTTAATACAAGGAGTGGGTAATTCAGACAAAGGAATATCACATGTAGTTTCCAAACCCTAAGCAAAAGTTTTCTTTTGGCCAGGCTTATCATATATCGTCTTCGCAGGAGATATTTCACAATCCTTCAAATAAGTCCATGGGATAAGGAAACCCTTAGAACCCTCCGGCATTCCAAAAGTCACTACTCACCACACCGACCCCGCACAACCAAACCACCACAACACCAAATCATGAGTTTACAAAAGGTGGAAACTTTTTGTGTGCAATAGAAGTTCCAAGAAGAAACACTTTTATAAAGAAAAAGATTTAAGGAAAGAATACACCTTGTACGTAGACGTAGAGATTCGTCGCGCTACTACCAGCTTCTTGGCAGACTATCACGCCGCTGCCGACCAACATCCGCAACCCCTGCACCACCACCGTCCACCACCAAGTTGGAGAATAAATTGATAGAGATGTGCCTTCATAGTTTTCGGATTTTGTTGGTGAATGGCGGAAGCATCATGGATTGAAGATGAAGCAAGGTCCTCCTAAGAGTGGTGGTGACCTTGAAGGTGCATGAGAGGTAGGGATTG
>Ga0123341_1004211_pt1 | contig 12571 bp, 10 predicted proteins | sample Turbeapinknodule_FD_89959 | JGI IMG/M metagenome (GOLD analysis project Ga0123341, IMG submission 89959) | Root nodule microbial communities of legume samples collected from Mexico - Turtle bean Mexico pink nodule | ecosystem: Host-associated > Plants > Roots > Nodule | place: Mexico: Nepantla... | reverse complement strand
ACGCTCCATCCTTCTAGCTAGACGCTCATCATGGTCTAGACGCTCTTCATGGTCTAGTGTTGGGCTTTGGCTTTCATGGTTAGATGTGCTTGGCCCTCTTCCATCAGATCGGAAATCCAAACAGTAGAGCTGGGCCACGAGAGGTGGATCCCAGATCACACGCCAGTTATCAGTAAGGGAGAAGCCTAGATCACGAGGGTCCATGCGTGTAGAGTGGATGACGCGTTCAGGCGTCACACGAAGTGTAGAGCCACTGGAAAGATATGACTCGTGAGGGTCGCATTCCAGGGGTGAGCCGCATGCATGGCATGTGAACAACTAGGGCACTCCTAGAGGCGGGTGACCCCAGAGATCAGGTGCACGAGGAGGCACCCAGGTGATCAACCGCCAGAGGTTGCACTCTAATTAGGGACCCCACGTGCTAGGTTATCCTAAGAGTAAGGTAACAACAGTGATGGGCCCGCCCATCATAAAAATCCCATTTCGGGTAAAGAGGAAACCTTAGTTTCAGTCTATAAATAGCAAGGTACAAAACTTGACAAAGGCAATGCACTTGCGCCACAAAACACACACACAGTAGCAAGTTACACAATTTCGGTGTTTCCTAGCCCTAGTACTGACTTGAGTGTCAGAGTGCAAACAGCCTCTAGGGCACCCTTTGTCTTTGTGTTTTCAGGTGTTCATCACAGGAAAGGCGCGTGCGAACGTAAGGATTCTGGACGTGGGAGTGGCGTAGGCGCACGAAGGCGTTTCGAGTCAACCGGCATGAACAAAATGTAAATTCAATAAACAAATTATTTAATAACATTTAAATAAATAACTTACACAAATATCCTTTCTGATGAGATTCTTGTCTACTTTTGATACGTGGTCTCAGTCAGGGATCAAGATAGATACCTTAGATCGAGCTAAGACTCTCAAATAACTTACAAATTGAGCCTGATGCCCTACTAGTCTGAGGGTCTATTTGAATTGGAACCTTATTAATACCCATACGCCTAATCACAAGATTTCTCAGTCGTGTAGGGTCCTTAGTCTTCCTTGATGACTCAGCCATGTGATCGACCTACAAAGAATAAAAGCATGTTTAAGATATATATTTAATTAAATAAAACAAATTTTTAAATAGAAAAGCTAATAATAAACTACTTGATTTCTATTGTGGAAGTGTTAAAATGGTCTCTCATATTCCTTCATTGTGATCATGGCGTGTAGCATGTACTTCATTTACATCATTTTCGTCATTCAAAGGATGTAATTTTCTTGAGAATGAAGATTTGTCTACAAAATGGACCCTTGAGTCATCTTGTGGGTGAACATCATGTTCAGTTCTCCCCTGTATGACAACTGACAACCTTTCATTAGAAATATCTTTCACATAAAAAACTTGTTTTGTTTGGTAAGCCATAATGAAAGGATCTTTCTTCCATACTATCTTTGTAAGATCAACCAAAGTAAAACCCAAGTCATTTACATGCACTCATGTGTTACAATCGACCTATTTACAATTAAATACAAGCACTCTAAATTTGACGTAGTCAACCTCCCAGATTTCTTCAATTACTCCAGAGTAACTTAGAGTAGCCACAATAGAATTATTGTCTTTTGAACTAGCAAAGTGCACAGACTCTGCCTCAAAGGTAGCACCGCTATTCTGCAAAGTATTTTTTTCATCTTTAGTCTTTGTATAAAAAGACACCATATTTATATCGTACCCAGTCCATGTTATGACATCAAAATTAGATCCTCATGCTAACAATTTCAATTCCTAAATATCATAATCCTATAGACCAATTTTGTCTTTAAACCATTTCAAGATGGTCTTGCTATGCTCAGTCAACTTTAACAACATCTTGTGTGCATCTATATAAGGAAGAACATCATTGATGTTGTTCAAAATATATAAATATGCTTGGAGAACTTCATGCCAGTCTTTTTGAACCACCCTCACACCTCGTGTGCCTTTACCTTCACACATTGCTTCATGCATGGACTTTGGAATTCCTATGGCTTCTACTTCTGACATATATGTTGTAAAAAACTCAATTGCTTCCTCAGCAATGTATCTCTCAATAATAGATGCTTCTAGACGGTACGGATTCTTCCATACCCTTTGAATATCTTCATGCATTGCTTAACTCCTCATAGACACCCGCAAAAACTTAACTTTTCAGATTTTGGAAAAGTATGACATGCTAGAGGAATATATGTTCGTTTACCATGAGGTTGTGGCTGCAACTCCAAGCGAACACCCATCTCAACTATATCTTTACGAGCATTTATACCATTTTTTTGTCTTTCCTTTATTATTCAACAATGTGCCAATTATACTATCACACACATTTTTTTCCACATGCATTACATCTATGCAATGTCTAACATCTAACTTTGACCAATATGGAAGTTCAAAGAATATGGATTTCTTCTTCCAAATGTTTTTCACAATGTTTTTCTTCTGTGTTTTTCCAAAAGTCACATTCATATTGTAGACTCAGTTGTACACTTCCTCGTCAATTAAGGGTGGAGGTGCAATTTTGTCCTCCTGAGATCCATTAAAAGCTTTCTTTAAGCTACAATAAGGGTGATTACATTTCAAAAACCTTCCATGCCTAATGTAAGAAGTTTTCCTCCCATGTTTTAGTTTATGGTAACTTGTGTTCTTTTCACATATCGGGCAAGCACTATGTCCTTTAACACTGTAACAGTTCAAATTCCCATATGCTAGAAAATCATTAATGGTGCAAAATAGCAATGCCCACGAATTGAAATTGACATTCTCATATGCATCAAATACTTTGATCCCATAAAAACTTCAAGTCTTCGATCAATGGACTTAAGTAAACATCTATGTCATTTCCAGGTTGTCTTGTTCCTAATATCATCATAGACAACATCATATATTTTCTCTTAATACACAACCAATACGAAAAATTACAAATAATGACTAAAACTGGTCACGAACTATGTTTGCTACTTAAATTATCGTAAGTATTCATACCATTCGTTGCAAGACCAAGTCTAAGGTTTCTTGGATCACTCCCAAACTCAGGAAATAAAGAATCAATTTTCTTCAATTGTGGTGATCAACCCTGGACCCAATACCAAAGCGTTCAACATATAAAAATTAAAGCACTATATTTCTAACACAATACATTATAAAACACATTACAATTTTTTTAGGGTCGATTACCCCTGGACGTAATACCAAGACATTCAACATCATAAGTATATTTCAAATACAAATAAAACTAATAATCGAAATAAATAAATTTGTACTAAATTAATATTTAAATTTAAAGTTAACATGTTTGAAAACAAAAGAACTAACCAGGAGCGTGAACTGATGAGTTGTGGCGGCGGTAGTGAAAGCAATGTGGCAGCAACAAAATTATCTTTATAAATAATTAAAACTAAATTAATAATTAATAATTAAAATTAAAATTAAAACAAAAACTAAAATTAAATTTAAATTTAAAATTAAAACTAAAATTACAAATTAAAAAAAATTACAATATTTGAAAATAAAAAACTCACATTAGAGCGTGAACGACGGAATTGTGAACGCAAAACAAGTGTAATGTGGTGCGACTATGAAGGCCTAGTGACGGAAGGATTGGTGGCAACGAAGAGGAAGAACAGTGGCACCAAAGAGGAAGAGTGGTGGTCGCGAACGTATTGAAGGACCAGTGGCTGCGAAGAAGAAGGAAATTTTTGAATGGGTAGTGGCAAAGGAAAGGAGATAAACGAAGTTGGGGGCAACAGTGGAGGAAGAAAAATGGAGGCACACAAGAAAAATGGAGGCTCAATGAAAACGAAGGTAAAGAGTAACACGAATGAGCAGTAGCGGTGGAAGACAAAGCAACATAATGATGCAAAAAGAGTAGAGTAGAGTGAATGAGCAATGAGGCGCGAGCTTGAAAATAGGTTAAAAAAATATATTACACCGGTTTGATAGCCCAACACTGTGTAATATACCATGCTAACAACAACAACAAAGTTTTAAAAAATATAAGTATTACACCAGTATATTACATCGGTTGGGTTATCCAACCGGTGTAATATGTACCAAATATTTACAAAAAATTCACCGCGCTTTTTTTATACTGATTCTCATGTAATCAGTCTAGAAAGTCGTTGTAAAAGGCCTTTTCTGCACTAGTGATAGTCGCAAAAGGCTCAAGATAACAAATAACTGTTGATTCCTAGATAAGTAGATAAAACACCAATATAATCACCATGGCTCCCTCTGAAGATCCATCTAATAGCAATATGACCTGGACAATCCCTAACTGTTGACCAAGGTGTTTTGATACTTCCAAATCTGCATTGAAGACTTGAAGAATCTGCTGCTACGTGCGTGTTATTTAGTAGATTTTGAGTTGTCAATTTACATCTAGTATTGATCCAAGTTCGCTTGATAGTTAATCTCTTTTGAAATAAGTGTTTTCTAAAATCTTAATTTTAGTCAGTTTTTTCGTGCTTTCAATCAGTTAAAAAAGCTTTTGTTTAAAGTTTGGTGACTACAACAAGTTTTTTATCCACTTGATTAATCGTGGCAACCGATTGAATTGCGCTCAGTGTTTTTCAAAGGATTTGAAAAAGCTTACTTTTATTTTTTCTTTTTTGTGAGGCAAAAACAATGGGTTATTTTGACAAAAGAGCTGGTTGTTTTGTGTGTTGTCCTTAACAGAAAAAGAAAGAATCCCTTTGCTTTAAAATCAATGAACTGTTTGTTCAACAAAATTTTGTTATCAATTCCAAACTGTTTTTAAATGATTTTAACTGTTTTCAATTAATGATCAAACTGTTTTAACCTTTTTCTTAAAGTTTATATAAAGGTTGTTTCATGATCATTTCATTACTGTGAAAACCGCACAGAACCTTCCTCCTTGGAGTGCATAATCTTAACAGCATGGCCGCCAGGGTACTAACTAATGTACCAGCATTATGGGGCCCATCTGTCATTGTAGGCGTTCTAGCCTTTACGTATCATGCATGCAGCTTACCCCTGAAAACCCTTGCACTCTTGGGCCTAGGTGTCTCTAGTGGGTATTTACTTGTACTAGACCCCGAATGTACTATACACACCACATGCACTTTCGCTGATCAGGCCTTATACATATACGGGTTTCAACATACGTATCTTTGAGGGCCCACCTGCGTAGTCCATTATCTCGACCAGACCACCGAGCTGACCTGCTCCACACAGATGTCGATGTCCGATCTCCTGAGCACCGAGCCCAGCGCTCTGGTCCAGTACAAAAACATTTTTTTAATCAGCTGAAAATGTGAATCAACTGACTGTTTTTGCATATTTGGCACTGTTGCATAAAGTTTTCATAAATACTTACGCATTCTTCTGTCAACTTTTTTTCAAACATTTCAATTGGTCAAGACATGCATTATTGTGTGCCTTTGAATCTACTTATTCACAAAATATCCAATTGTTTCGCTGAAAAACTAATTGTTTTCTTATGAATTTCCAATCACCATAAAGTATAGTAAAAAAAAAAATTAATTGGTCTGACATATTGCAGTTTCCAAAACTGTAGAAGATTTCTTTTCTCTGGTAAAATCAACTCACTAAAAGCAACTTTTTTTCTGCTATCTTTTTTTGGTTATATTAAGTGTGCTTTGAACTAAATATTTCATAAAAACAATCTATTTTGTTCTGCACCTCACTTGAAACTCTTTGGTTCTTCACTACATTTTCACAAACACATATCTGCATCATGGCTTCTTCACTCACCAAGGAGAAAGAAATCACGTGCCATCAAAGGAACTACAAGGGTTGGTCATCTAGAGACTTGGTTCTCTGGGGACAATGAGAAAATAGAAAGTTTTCTGCATGAGATGAGCAAAAAAGTCATCAACACCTCAGAGCTTTTGTCCTTCAAATGGCTGAAGGAACAAAACCTCAAGGAGGTAAGGAAGACTTTGAAAAATCATAAGCTGCAAAGGTTCCTTGATTTGAATGGAAATACTTTTCCAGATCTTGTGAAAGTATTCTACACAAACCTATTTGTTAATGGTGAGAACATGTATTCACATGTCAAAGGAATGGATATGGAGGTTACTCCTGTTGTATGGACTGCCATCACTAGGTTGAAGTTCTTTGGTGCAAGGGTTAGCAAGGGGAACACAAGTCCATGAAGAATTTTAATAAAATACGGTACTATGTAAGCTGCCTAAAAAATCCTCACTTGAAAGTAAAAGGTTTTCATGTTGGTGCTTTAAAGCTAAATGAACGAATCATTTCCTTTATCATCACATGGATACTAACACCTAGGGAGAGCAATCATGCTATCCTCACTGAAGAAGACCATGTCTTAGTCTACTACATCATGAAAAACATCAAGGTCAACGGGATCCATATCTTCAAGGAGCATACGCAAAAATCTATGAGGTTAAGTGATTATCATTTTCCTTATATTATTCTTGTGTATAAATTTCTTCAATACTTTGAAGTTGATCTTAATGAAGAACTGTTAGGGGTGGTAAAACCATCACATAAAATTAACAATGGATCACTTAGCAAGATGAGGTTCATTAAAGTTGAAAACAAATGGGTTAGCAAAGAGGAAGAACAAGTTGGTCCTTCTCCTAGATCAAACAAGAATATTGGTGTTGGTGATAAAGCTAAATAAGATGTTAGTGATCAAGCTGAACAAGATGCTGATGATCAAGCCAAACAAGGTCTTGGTGATCAAACTGGACAAGAAGTTGGTGCAAATGATGAAGCTGGTCCAAGTTCTGGAGTCACAAAAGATTATGTTATGCATGCACTAGTTAGTTATGAGCCACATATGGACTTTGGGATTCCAATGTCCCAATTTGAAATATTGATGATCAACCTCTTGGACACCATGGCAAGTGATTAGAAAGATTACTATGAGTTTGTGCAGCAAAGTTCCAACATATACACAATCAGATTGAAGTTGTTCAAACCCAACTCTTTCAATTTCAATATGGCAAGGAATCTTGAAAGCTCAATATAATTTTTTGTGTTTGAAATATATTATGTAATGTTGGACTATTTCCTTTACTATTTTGTTTCTATTATGTAATTATCTTTTCTTTGTCTATTAGTGAAGACAAAATGGGGAGAAGTTATCTATTTGATTTGGTTGTATTACTGTTTTAATTTTGCTGCTACTACTTTGCATGCACTATGACACTTTGAACTTGTTTTAATTTTTCTGCTATATTTTGGTTATCTAGAAACTAGTTCTTTAAGTGTTCTTTATAATATGTATGAGTTATCCTACTATGCTTGCATTGTGTGGTATATCTTTCCGTTTTGGAGGAAGTCTTAAATTCAAAATCAACAACACAAACAACCAATGATTCGTCTTCATCAAACAGGAGGAGATTGTTGAACAAGGTGCTTTGATGCTTCCAAATCTTCTTTGAAGACTTGAAGAATCTATTACTCTGTGTGTGTGTTATTTAGTAGATTTTGAGTTGTCAATTTACATCTATTATTGATCCAAGTTCATTTGATTGTTTATCACTTTTAAAAGAAGTGTTTTCTAAACTCTAGTCAGTTGTTTTGTACTTTGAATTAGTTGTAAATTTTTTGTTTAAAGTTTGGTGACTACAACAATTTTTTCATCCAGTTGATGTATAGTGACAACCGACTGAATTGCACTTAGTGTTTTTCAAAGGTTTTGAAAAGGCCTAGTTTTATTTTGTCTTTTCTGTGAGGTAAAAACATTCGGTTATTTTGACAAAAGAACAGGTTGTTTTATGTGTTGTCCTTAACAGAAAAAGAAATCAATCACTTTGTTTTAAAATCAATCAATTGTTTCTTTAACAACATTCTGTATGAATTTCAAATTGGTTTTAAATGATTTTAACTATTTTCAATTAATGATCAAACTATTTTAACTATATAAAGGTTGTGTTAGAATTAATGGCTTAAACAAGAGGGGGTGAATTGTTTATCAAAATATTTTCGCAAAGATTGAATAAGAATGAAGCTTTATCAACAATCACATATTAAACAATCAAGGAAGCCAATCAAACAATGTAAAAGAAACTGTTTGCAGAGTTTCAATCGGTTGAAACTTCATTTTAACCGATTGTTTATGGCAGAAACAAAAACAGAATTAAAACAAACAGTTTATAAGGAGTGAGAGAGAGATATTACTCAGCCAATTTATACTGGTTCACTCAACCTTGAGTTACATCCAGTTCCCAGAACAACAATTGGGTTCCACTAGTAACCAATCACATATTACAACTCACACAACCACAAAGAGGTGATCTTGATACTACAAGAACCACTCACCCTCTTTGTTATACACTCCCTTAGTCGGAACACCCTCTGACTTTACAGGATTTTCACACACTTCAAGAGTTTATAAAATAACAAATACAAGAATCATGAAAGGAACAAATTGCACCCCTCAAAACTAGCCATTCTAGACAGCAATTATGAGCCAAAACAGTTTTGATTCAATGGCAAAATAGATTAACAGGTTTACAAAAAGCTATTATGAAATGTGACAATCAATCAGTTGAAAAGTCGTTTTAACTGATTGAATTGGTTAGACAGTTATTTAACCAAGTCAAAAACAGTTTTAAAACCTTCAAACAAGCTAAGTGACAAACAACCGATTATTTTGAGGTTTCAACCGGTTGTTTTTCTCTTTGCTTAGAAAAACACTTTTCTCTTTTAAAACAGATTGAGCAAGCTTGTGCAAGGGACTATGAATGATCTTTACAAGAATTCTAAACAACCTAGACTAAGCTCAAACCAGAAGCAACACAACTTCAACCTTTATCAAGATTTGAAACATCAAAGCTCCCATGTTCTACAGGTTGTTTTATGATTATTTCAAAAAGAAGAAGAGAGCTTTATCAAAAAAGTTTTCAAGAGAAGATCAAAAGCTTTTGGATCATTTCTTGTGTGTGAAGTAGGAACTGAGTTTTCTATTCTTGTGTTCTACTGCTTTGTAAAGCCCAGGTGTACTCTTACTCTTTCTTTAATACCGTATTGTGTGTGAAACAGTTTCAGATAGGGTTTCTGGAAATTTTGGTGTTGCTAAGAAGTGTTGTGTGTTATTGAGGGCTTCAAGATCAACATTCTTGGTGTGGTTTGTAATCTAGTTTTGATTGCATAGTGAATTCTCATTGGTTAGCTGAGGAATGGATGTAACTCTTGGTTAAGAGTGAAGTAGTATAAATCTATCTGTGTGAATCTCTCTTTTCTTACTTTGATATACTATTTTAAGTTCTCTTCTTTATATTCTACTGCAATAAACGGTCAATTGTTTTGATATAACAACTAGTTGATTTTTCTTAAAGAATTGTTAATCTGATAATTAATCAAGTTGAACAGAAAAATCAATTGGTTGATTTTACCGTTCTTTCACTCTACTTCCAATCTTTGCGAAAACAATTCACCCCCCTCTTGTTTAGGCCATACATTCTAACACTAAAATCACCATCAATGTTAACTTCAATCTAGCCAACATCCTATAAACTTAAAAAAACCTGCCTAACTTAGGCTTCCTTCCTCGTTCTGATTTGGATATGATAAAACTTCAAAATAGAAAAGTCAGTCGTATTACTATACATGTTTTCCTTTAAGGAATTACCTATCAAACTAATACAACTTAGCACCATATGAAGAGAAATGTGAAAAGGTATTATATGTTGGAAGCAAGCATAATTTCTCATCGTCCAAATCATCCAAACATGTAAGTTAAAACACTAAACAAATCTATTGAACAAGAGGACTCCTTATCCTACATAAAAAAAAATTCAATATATCAATGTTAGACATAAAAACAAATCCTGGAAAGATGGTTTCGATCCATGTACACAAATTCCTAGCCCTTAGACATTTAACAAAACATATGGAGAGTTGTCCTCTTGTTATTACAAGAACTGCTTATAGAAAAAAAAAGATATTCCTCTTGATTGCACATATTTATTTATGAGAATTCTATTATGTAAAAGCTTTCATAGAACTAGAGTTTTGGCTGGAGGAATATTGGTAGATCAAATAATCTTGTCCCAAGAACAAAAGTGAGAGGAGGAATGAAGGCACATGTGATTTAATACACATATTCATCCTTTTTCCAATAAGGACTGTATTGCATATTAGTCAAAATCAAGTGTTACAAATTCTCCAAGCCTGAAATATGTTATAGAAAGGGGGAACAAACCAATTTAAACCATCATAAGAATTCATAGTCCTAGTTGTCAAATATGGCCTTATATTATGAGGAATCTCAACTATTGGAGATATGTTGTCATGAGAAAACCAACTACCATTCCAAAAGTAAATGTTCTCCCTGTTACCAATTGTCCAATGTGTGTTATCCAAGATAATATCATAACATTCCAAAATTCTTGGCCAAATTGAAGAAGTTTGTAAATAGCTAATTTATAATACTTATTCTTCAAAAACTTATATCTCATTAGATCAGCCTAAGGCATACTATTGTAACAAAATTCCCAAACCAACCAGAGCAAATAGGCTTGGTTTTCCTATTGGATGTTAACAACTTGAAGATCTCCTTTATGCTTTTGAGAATACAAATAATTTGAATTAATAGTGACCAAAAATTGCTTGTTAATGTCCTCAGTCCGAATGAAACTTTTAATCCACTTATCAAATTACCTGAGAAGTGTTGTAGGTCATCTATAAATATGAAAATCATAACCAATAAGGAAACTATCATTGTGTTAAATAATTGAATTTGACCCATCACTCTAAGAATTTTAACTTTCTAAGAAACTAACTTGAGTCTAACTTTTTTAGCTAATAGTTGAAAGTATTTAGATGTAGGAGCTCTAAGAAAAATACGAACACTTAAATATATGGAAGGTAAATAAGCTATACCAAACCCCAACATAGATTGAACCTTCTATTGAAATAACAAAACAATCCACAATGTAAAACTGTCTTTTAGCAGGATTTAACCATTTCCCAAAATTCGAACCATAAGCATGTAAAGCTTGCATAAGATTGTTAAGACTATTTTTATTAGCCTTATAAAAGACAAACACATCATCAACAAGCATAACATGTGAATGAACACTAATACCTTTAAAAGTTGTTAGGCGAAGAATATTTTTGGAATCAATTAGTTGTTATATACTCTTACTAAGAGCCTCTTCAACAAAACAAAAGAGAAAGGGGGGAAGCATATCATCTTGTCTAACACCTCTATCACATTTAGAAAAATCAATGAGTCTACCACTAAACCAAATGGATAAGAGGGAATAATGCAAAATAGAAACAATGTAGCCACAAAATATTTGATGAAAATCAAATTGATGAAGAACTTTGAAAAAGAAATCCTAATTAATAGTATCAAAAGGATTTCTTGATGTCAAATTTGACAGCTACATTACCTCCACTCATTCTTTTGGACAACATCTTTATAGTTTCATTGGTAATACATATATAATGTTTAATTTGGCGACCTTTAACAAACCCATTTTGATTAACCAAGACATTAAGATAATTCAAAGTCTATTGACTAAAATATTAGAGATAATTTAAAATTTAAAATTAGTCACATCAATGAGTCTAAAGTCTTTCATATTATCAACTCTAAATATTTGTCGGATAAGAGAAATCACACTAGAATTCATTTTAGGAAGTATCCATTTTTTGTAAAGAATTACGCAAACATCAAAACCAATAACACCCCATTATTCTTGAAAAAATGGCCTCCAAATCTATTAATAACATTGATCCTTCATGAATTACCATAATCAAAATAATGTTATTAATAAAGGGAGATATATCCACAAAATTAGAGTATGTATCAACAACATAATGATTGATGAAGTAATGCAGAATATGTTGTTAAATCTTATTATAGATGTGTTATCCCCGTTAACCAGCTTACAAGTGGTGTTATCATTACTTTTAGTTTTAACCACAATATGAAAAAAAGTTGTGTTTCTAATCCCATTAGAAAATCAATACATTGATGACATATTTTGGCTCACATTTATAATTTTATTGTACATTGGAAACACTTCCAATATGATATCTTTTTAATTTTTAAATATTTCCTTTTATTACTAAAAGATTGGGTTCAATGTACAAATTGCTTTAATTTTGCATTTTTAATTAATGTGACATTTCTTTACTATTTTGGTCGTAAATTTTTTTGTATGCATTATTTTTAGTTGACTCTAGTTGCATTAAGTTCTACATTTTCAAGGTTTCAAAATGATTTTTTTTTTAAAATTTGGAGTCTTATGCTATTTTCTATAATTTCTTGAAGTTGTGGCAGATTTGTTATTTTTTTTATAGAAGCACTCATACGATTTTTCTAGTATTAACATAATTTTTTTTTATTGAACTTATGATCCTAATTAGATTTATTAGAGAGGGATAACAATGATAAAATCATTCTCTTGATGAGTTACTATAATATAAACAAATTTAAAATTTAAATAATTGGTAGTTAAAACTTTGGTAGCTAATTAGATATCAATTTAGAAATCATTTAACAATAATAAAAACTAATTTAGAAACCAAAATTTATTCTAGTTTCTAAAATGGTCTCTAATTTAGTCACTACAGCAACTAATT
>Ga0123341_1004210_pt1 | contig 12572 bp, 8 predicted proteins | sample Turbeapinknodule_FD_89959 | JGI IMG/M metagenome (GOLD analysis project Ga0123341, IMG submission 89959) | Root nodule microbial communities of legume samples collected from Mexico - Turtle bean Mexico pink nodule | ecosystem: Host-associated > Plants > Roots > Nodule | place: Mexico: Nepantla... | reverse complement strand
ATAACATACTACTACTAATATTTGATAATATTATATTTTAAATAATAAATAACAATTTTATAATAAAACATTATTGAAATTTAATAATATATTCATAATATTAATATGATTTATAAAAAAAATTTAATGGGTGTCAAAACATTATGGTAAATATTATGATCAAGGGTAAAATAGTGAATGTAAGGTGGGTGTAAAATTTTATTGGGTGCCAAAATATGATGGTCTTATTGAAAAATGATTTTGACATTTCACCAATTACTTGACAACTCATTTTTAGGGGTAATATGGTCATTTAAAAATAAATTTATATTTTTAAAGAAAAAAGAGGACGAAGGAGAAAATAGTGAATGTAAGGTGGGTGTAAAAACTTATTGGATGACAAAATAAATAAAAAATATGTTTTGACACTTCATCAACCACATGAGAACTCACTTTTAAGAATAATATGGTTATTAAAAAAATAGAATTTTATATTTATAAATAAAAACAAATTATGAAGAGTAAAATAATAAATGTAATGTGTGTAAAAATTTATTAGGTGACACGGTAAAATAGTGAAGGTAAGGTGGGTGTATAAATTTTGTGTGTCAAAATATTGTGGTCCTATTAAAGTGAGAAAATTAGTTTTGGCATTCCATTAACAGCTTCACCCTAAATTAGGGGTAATATAATCATTAAAATTAAGTTTTTATATTTGTAAAGGAAAGAGATGATAAAGAGTAAATTAATGAATATAAGGTGAGTCTAAAAATTTAGGATCATGATATACAACCACTTTTTCTACTTTCACCGTATAACTTTTTAATACTATTATTTATATTATTTAATTACCAATTTATTCTTTATTATATATTTTTTTAAAAACTATCACATTATAATTGTATACAGTTAAGGGTGCGGTTGAAGTATCATTCTTGAAAATTTATTGGATGCCAAAATATCATGTTCCTATTATAATGAGAAATGATGTTTTGAAACTTCACCATGACAACTCACTTTTAGGGATAATATGGTTGTTTAAAACTAAACTTATATTTGTAAAGAAAAAAAAGAGGATGAATGGTAAAATAGTGAATCTAAGGTGTGTAAAAAGTTATTGTATGTCAAAATATCATAGTTCTATTTCAAAATGATATTTTGACACTTCACGAATTACTTAACAACATACTTTTAAGGATAATATGCTTATTAAAAAATATACTTTTATATTTGTAAACGAAAAATATGTTAAAAGATAAACTAGTGAATGTAAAGTGTGTGTAAAGTTTTATTGGGTGACAAAATATCATGAATATCTCTTTAATACAAAAAGTAAAACATATACACCTAACAAACCATTATAATAATATTTTAAATTAAAAAATAATTTATATATAATTAAAATATTAGTTTATTTTGATGTGAAATTTTGACTAATTGACCATCCACTTCTAGACATAATATAATTTTTTTTATATATATAAAAGAAAAGAGAAGGTAAAAGATAAATATTGGATAAGTGTCAAAACATTATGATACTATTACAATACAATGTGAAATGATGTTTTGATACTACATTAACTACTTGACAAACGTAATTTTAAACGCAACATAATTATTAAAAAATAAACTTTTATATTTACAAAGAAAGAGGGAGTAAGAAAGGTAAAATAATGAATATAAAGTGACCCTAGAAGTTTTATTAGATGCTAAAATATGATTCTCCTATTGTAATAGTATACAAATGCTAATTAATAATAAGAGAGCAATAGTGTAAAAATGCCTATCAATAATAGGAGAGTAAAGAAAATCTCTGGCTTTAAAAAAGTTACTCACCGAAACTGCATATACAATTTTACACATCAAATTTTCATAAGAAATTGTAGCACCAATTTTTTAAATAAACAACTATGATAATAAATATAAAATTTGTTCTATAAAATTGCAGGACCAAAGTGCTACTGCGAAGGCGGTTGTGAGAGGGGGAAAACCGAGCGTTTGAGTTCCGTTTAATCGCCAGAAAGTGAAGCAGAATCTTATAAATAGGTGTTTTCAATTGCAATTTTGCAATTGCAACTGCAACTGCAACTAAGAACAGAGTAATTAAGCAGTGATTGAGAAGAACCCTAGCAGCAACTATGGGGAAAAAGCAGCACAGCAAAGACAGGATGTTCATCACCAAAACGGAGTGGGCAACGGAATGGGGAGGAGCTAAATCCAAAGACAATCGCACTCCCTTCAAACGTCTCCCCTTCTATTGCTGCTCGTACCAATTCTCATAACCTCTCTCACTCTTAACCTCTTTTCACTCAATTTTTCATTCATTCATTTCGTCTTCTCCTTGTTTTAGGCTTACGTTTACGCCGTTTGGAGAACCTGTCTGCACTCCCGATGGCAGTGTTTTCGATGTTATGTGAGTATCTCTGCGATTCCTTAAGTTTCCTCTTTTCTTATCAATTATTTGATTGATAGATTGATTTTGCAATTTTGCTTCAGGAATATTACTCCCTATATTATAAAATACGGTAAACATCCGGTCACTGGAACTCCTCTCAAGCTGCCGGATCTCATTCCACTAACTTTCCACAAGAATTCAGAAGGTTATCATTTCAACTGCTTCATTTCATCTGGGTGTTTTATTGGTGACTCGTTGAACTATTTTATTTAGTGTATTAGCTTCACTTTTAATTCTTGGTACATTTCTTTATTGCCATGTGTAGGCTCTCTAACTTGAATCCTCGTGTTCGCACAGGTTATTGTTGACTTGACACTGAATTAGTGATAAGTTTGCATTGAATTAGTGAAATTAAAGTTTTTGTACTAAGAATGTAACATTTTTTATAATACTACGAATGAAATATGTTAATATTAATCATACTGAAGTGACTATTTACCCTTTTTTAAAAGGTTTATCCTAACTATTATTACAGGTTAGGAGATGAAACAGTAATTATACTTCTTAATGTGCAAGGTTAGACAGGGATGAGCTATATAAGCAGAGTTGGCTAGAGACTTATAACCAATCTGTTTACTAGTAAAATAGTAAACAAGAGAGAAGAAAATGTAAATAAAAAGAATCAACTTCTATCCTAAACTTTTGGAATTGCTTATCTTAAAAACCTTCAATGATTATCTTAGGTCTAGTGTTGCTACTTGGTAATAGCCAAGCTCATTAGCTAGAGTTGGTTTTCTTCTTAAGAGGTTCAGATATAGGTGATCCCAAGGACTTTGTCACTGAATAGAAGAGCTCAAAGATCTTATTCTGATTTACATGGAGATTTTACTCATTTTTTCATTGTTCTTCTTCGTTGAAACAATATCTAGATACACCCTCACTCTTGGAGAACGATATCCATTACTTCTATAAAGTTGTTGTAACATTGATCAGGAGACAAGAAATTTAATGCATGGAAGAATGTCATAAATATTGTATTAGTTTGATTACTACCTTTATTTTCCTTTGAATAGTGTTAAAACTGCTATTCTAACAACTATACACACAAGGACCACATCAGCATTGTTGATGTTATTTTTTTTGTGGATTTGGATTGTATCAAAGGATGATAATAAATAGGTTTCGAACCCCCTTGGTTCTCCAATCTTTAACATATTGAATGAAAATATCTCTATCAATGTCTTGGTATTTGGGCATAGGATCTAATTCAATCCTTCTAACCAACATGTAAGATGAAAACTGCCCAAGCTTTGTATCTTTATTTAAGTCACATCTCTCGAGTTGATGTAGGACTAAACCACCACCCTTGGTGCTGCAATTAAGACAACCCCTAAAAAAGCATCAACCAAGGCAGTATAGGGGTGACCACAATTTAGGTAGCTTTTTCAAACACTTTCCCTCGTGTCCGGGGCTAGTGATCTAGACTAGAGTGTGGAAATGGAATAGGAAATAGATCTAAGATAACCTTTGGCACTATCTTAAAATTTGGGCTTAGGACTTTGCTCAATCTCATAAGACTAAGTTGTAAGGTGAAGACTCTCCAAACTTTAACTCTGTTTAATCACATCTCTAGTTGATGTAGGAGTAAACCACCATCCTTGAGGCTCTAAGACTGCAAGTATGTCGTGCTAGGGTTGGGGTGACCAAAATCAAGGTACCTTTCCGACACTTTGAATCACCATAGTGTCAAATGGAAATGCTATGGTGTGCCCCTGTTATGTTATGGTCACATTATTGGCAATGCGGCTTTATTCCTAAGCCTAATTATTTAAGAACTGTTTGTGAGTGATTCAATGGAGTTTCCATAGGTTGAAAGATTGAAATAAATATTTGAGAGAATTATGTGTACCACCATTAAAATGTTGTTTGTAGCCGAAGTCTGATATTTGTTTTATGTCACGTGCAAACCCAATCTGTAATAATTATGATTGAAGGGGAAAGTTTATGAGGATTTCCATGGAATAAGATTGCTGAACATGGCAGAAATTCAGAAATTTTAGTGACAATTGATTTTAAGAACGAAAAATGTTTTCTCCTACAAAATAGAGATACTAAATTCCTTACAAACTTACAGCAAACAAGTTGACTATAGAACTACTGGATGTAGGACTGTCAATGGAATGCCAATATCTATACTCTTTTTTTCTCTCCAAAGTAACAAACTTACCTACTCCTAATAGAGCCAGTATATACTTACATTGATATCATTTTGTAAATAGAGTATTTTTTAGTTAGACTTTCCAAGATTTTCTCTGAAGCTGGTCAATTAATATCAGGCACAATTTGCTTTTTTTCTTAAATTTCACATGTTATTCTTGTGTAGCCCTGTTGCTGTTCAAATGCAAACTGTTGTTTTTTCTCACATACATATGTTTTTTCTGTTGCTTGGGGAGAGGTTGGCATCAGCATTAATGATTTCCCCGAATGTGTTTGTTATGAGTGTGTTTGACATGCCAAATAAGCAAACCTGTAACTTATTGTCTAGCTTATAAAGTTGTTTGACCAAATAAAGAAGTTTGGTAAACAAACTTATTTCACTATTTCACTTGCCTGTAGCTGATAAGCATTAAGTTACTTTTAGGCACATCCAGTTAGAGTAAATGACACGGTTCTGAAGAATGAGGAAAGGAAAGGGCAAATTTTAATTTGACAGTGGCTCCAAATATTTTACCCAATGGGTCAGTGCCAAACTAGTTGAAGAAGTTGGATTTAAAGGAGCAGAAAATTGGATGCCAAGCAAACTCATTCTTTGACTTAATTGGCAGAGGCCCAGCCAATGGGGAAAAGCACCACTATACTACAAAGCACAGAGCAAAATAGGCCAGATTAATTCATAAGCTTATTGTTGCATTTGAGTTTCACTTCAACCTGCATTGACCATGTTGTGGCAACATCTAGTTTAAGGAGATATTTATAAAAAACTTTTTGTCTGGATCCAGCTTCCACGAGGTTGATTTTTAAGATGATATTGTTAGTAAGGAAGGGGAACATTAGTCAGTTAGTTAGAGTGAGTTAGTGACAAATAAGTAGGACTGTAGGGGAGGGATGGGATTGGAGCATTTGAGTTTGAAGGTACAGGTGGACAGAAGATGGGTAGAATTGGAGCATTTGAGCACACAACATTTTTTATGAGAACACTAACTGTTTAGTAGAGGTTGTCTAATGAATAAGAATAACACACAAAAAATGTTTACTGTTTACTGATTCACCCTAAACACTTGGTCTATGTCCAATTCTCATTTAAGAAGCTTTTAAAAGAGTTCCACTAATAAAAAGCTATTTTCAAAGCAAGTATATAAATCACTCTTGGCTATCATGATTCATGAGTACACAAGTCATTTATGACTATCTTGTCTCCCCTGAGACTAAACACCCTAAGTATTTTTAACTGTCATTCCTGGCTACACATAACAATGAACAAGATGAACTTAAGAAATAACTCTTGTAAAAAGGATGTACAATGAAAGCTTCCTTACAAGGTTGTAACTTCACGTAGTGAAGAATATTATAAGGTTTTCTCTCTTTGACTATACAAAGACTAAAGACAGAATATATGCTCGTAGGCTTTTTCAAAGAAAGTATAATTGTAGTTGTTTTAGGATGTATTGCAATTGTCTTATCTTGTATTTATAATTTCTCAGGAGTATGACCGTTGTAGAGCAATCTTCATCTTAATATTGTTGAGTAATTATGATATTGTTTTCCTTTAATCTTGATGTGCAAAATTACTAGAACTAACTAGATTATTCTCTCTTGTGACAACATACGGAAGGTCGCACTTCCTTTTATTCTTGTGCTCAATATAAAAATAGAAACAAAGCACAACACAATATCACAAATAATATATACCCTTTTCATTTTAGCATCGTGTGATTAAGTGCTCATTTTGTTTTAGGTATATTCTTTCCATATATTGCAAGTCATTGCAAATATTTATTCAAATATAATCAGTTTAATTATAGAATGAGTTTTGGTTGCTATTTTTAAACTACTGATTAAATCAACTAATGCTATTACCATTGAGGTTAATTTTATTAGTAGAAGTAAGATTAATTGTGTTCCTACGTTTCCTTTATTAACTATGTTATAATTGTTAGATCGTCTGGTGTTGTTCAAGTATCGAAGGTTCTTCAAGTATGGAAGGTTCTATTTAAAATGTAGGTACCTATTAACTTTATTAAAAGATAAGAGTAAGAATATGTAAATATATTTAATCCGATATCATAATAAGAAATAATCATTTAAATATATTTATTAATGAAAGGGTCCTCTAGTAATCCTAAACTATTGTGGGATTTTAGACCGTCCAGGTCTTAACAGAGTTCAATTTCAACCAACATTCACCATGTTACCACAACATCCAGTTGAATATGACATTTAGAAAAGTTATTGGGGGGATCCAACTTGTACAACTTGAACCATGATGAGGACATGGTTGATTTTAGGAGGGGTGGTATTGTTAGTATAGAGTATACTGAATTAGTTATGATAATTAGTAGTTAGTAAGATTGAATTGGAGACCTAAATAAATAGGGCTGAAAGGGAGGAAATTCACGGAGATTGGTTATCCTTTGTAAATTGAGTGGTAGCTCTTTGCATAGAGGAAACTCTTGGGGGAAAGTGATCTCTCCTTCCTGCCTGTTCTTTCCATTCAATCTGATAAAATCTTTATTTCACTCTGAATTTTATTCTTGGTTCCAAAAGACAGTAATTTATAGCTTATAAACTTGTAGCTTTTTTTTTCTTCCATTCCCTCTCTATTTAAATAACTACCTTTTTACCTTCTCTTATTCATTTTTACGTTTGCCTAACTATTTTAATTTTCAATAGATATTTTATCTACTTTGCTAGCTGTTTTGTATCGACTAACCTTTCTTCGTCATGTTGCAGGAGAATATCATTGTCCAGTGCTAAACAAAGTTTTCACTGAATTTACGCATATTGTGGCAGTGAAAACTACAGGAAATGTGTTCTGCTATGAGGTTATTTTTTTCAGGATCCTTGACTTCAATATTGCTAATTTCTTATGTAGATGCCATTTATATTTATATAAGTTGTGGGAATTAGGCTGTTAAAGAGTTAAACATTAAGACAAAAAACTGGAAGGAGCTCCTCACTGATGAACCATTCACAAGGGAAGACCTTATAACCATTCAGGTAAGTTGGGTTTGAACAAGAACATTTTTTCTCTTTCTTCATCTTTCGGTGTCTTGATATGAAATTGTGGTGTTTGTGTGATATGTGCAGAATCCTAATGCACTTGACAACAAGGTTCTTCTGGATTTTGATCATGTTAAAAATAGTTTGAAAGTTGATGATGAGGGTATGCTAGCTCATTCATCTTTTGCCAGCTACAAATCTCATATTTGTCTTGAATCTTAATGTGTTTCTTTTTTTATTTTAGTAGTCTTAGCTTTGACACGTTCTATTTTTCTCCCTTCAGAACTACAGAAAATGAGTTCAGATCCAACCTATAACATAAACATGTCGGGTGATATCAAGCAAATGCTTCAGGAGCTTGGAACTGATAAAGGAAAGGAAACTGCAATGCATGGGGGTGGTGGTGGCAAGGCACAAAAAGAAAGGGCTGCTGCACTTGCTGCCATCATAGCGGCAAGGTCCCGTGTTGATGAAGATTCCAAATCAAATCCAAATAAAGAGGCCAAAGCTCCTCAGGCATTTAGTATTGTAGATGCTGCATCTGCTGCAGTACATGGAAGAAGTGCAGCTGCTGCTAAAGCCTCATCGGGTGATAAAACTGCTGCTAGAATAGCTATGCATATGTCTGGTGACAGGGCGCCAGTGAATGCAAAGATGGTGAGTTTCTTAGATGTATTCTCTTTTTCACCAATACATATTGATAGCTAACATTCGCAAATTAAATGATCCTTTCAATGAAGAGATGTAATGTAAAAGAATTCATTAATGTCTCTTCTCTTAACTTAAAAGCTTATAGGTGGAAGATTCACTTGAATTATTACATATTACATCTGTGTAACTCATGGTTTTATACTAGAAATAGCAAGGGATTGCACCTAACTCACCCCGGAAACCGTTAATGTCTTTTCAGTTAACAACTTAAGCTTATTAATTGCTGGAAGAGTCATGAATGATGTTATATTATACCTGTAACACATGGTTTTAATACTAGAAATTACAAGGGATAGGACCTAAGTCACTACAAAATTATTAGCTCAAGGGGGGAAGATTGTCCAGGGCTAGTGACAAGCCAATGTGAGCTTAACCTCAATCCCTGCGCCACCCACTCACACTGCCTAGGACTGAACATTTTCAGGTAACCAAATGCCAATTGGATAGACTTGTAGACTTTGATGACACTGTATTAGATATTGAGAATCGATTTGCACTAACATAACACCAAGAGCTAAATCAAAGAGGGGTGAGATTGCAAGTCTTATAGAGACTACTTTTGCCATATTTGTTTGTTCCTAGCCAATGGGTTATCTTAACATATTGTAGATGTAGCATTAATCCAAAACTATTCACGTGTCTTTCACCTAAAAGCTTAAGCAGTTGGGTGATGCGTTTCACGTATATTTACCTAAACACTTAAATTATTAGGCAAATACACATGAATGTTTTTATGACATCTCTTATAAAAGAAAAGGCTGTATTCACTGTGCTGTGCATTATGAACTTCTAATGTAGTTACCTGTTTTAGGTAAAAAGTCGTTTCACAACTGGTGCTGCTTCCCGGTCTTTTACTTCTACATCATTTGATCCAGTTACAAAAAATGATTTTGAATATGTGAAAGTTGAGAAGAATCCAAAAAAGAAGGGTTATGTACAACTGCATACAACACATGGTGATTTGAACATTGAGCTACATTGTGATATAACACCTAGGACGTGTGAAAACTTCATCACACTTTGTGAGCGTGGATTTTATAACGGAGTTGCTTTTCATAGAAGCATCAGGTATGATAACATACTCAGCGTCTTTCTTCCCCTTAGATTTATGGTCTCATAATCCATTTTGTGCAGGAATTTTATGCTACAGGGTGGTGATCCCACTGGTACTGGTCGAGGAGGTGAATCTATATGGGGAAAGCCTTTTAAAGATGAATTTAACTCCAAACTAGTTCACTCTGGAAGGGGTGTGGTAAGCATGGCAAACAGTGGCCCACACACCAATGGTTCCCAATTCTTCATCTTGTACAAGTCTGCAAATCATCTAAACTTCAAACATACAGTTTTTGGAGTAGTTGTAGGTGGGTTGACCGCACTTGCTGCCATGGAAAAGGTTCCAGTTGATGATAATGACCGACCTCTGGTTAGTCACACGTTCTTTTCTTGTTGATGCAATACATTGTTCCCCTCTTTTTTTAGGTTTTATTCTTCTCAAATGCATAAAGTTTCAACCTGTGTAATTACAAACATATGATCACAAAATACGGATCTGCTTTTAAAAAAGTAGATTCTTCTGTCGTTGTACATATTTTGTTATCATCTGCGTAAATATATTCTTTTCCCTTACACCTGTCTAGTTTGGACTTCGGGTTTTGTGCTTTAGTTTTCCGTCGTGGGTACTATTTCTACTGCTACTACAACTCCATATCATTGTATCGTGTTGGAATACAATGTTTGTGCTCTTTGATTTATTACACTCACCTATAGACTAACTCGACCACAGTATAATACATTATGTGTTTCATTGTGCCTGGATCGCTTGTTTGTAGGTGGCAAATTTTTAGTGGTTTGAAGAGTTTATATAATAATGAACAATACTTGGTGTAATATTTGATGTTTCCTAAATGAACTATGCACCATTATCTAGCGTGCCATTCTAGCCACTTCAAACAATGCGTTATGTTCCATACATTTTTTATATTGCAGGAGGAAATCAAGATAACAAGTGTCACGATTTTTGTCAATCCTTACACAGAACCAGACGAAGGAGAAGAGCAGGATAAGGCCAAAGAGAAGAATTTAGAGGACGAGGATAATGTAATGTCAATGATCCAGAATAGTTGAGACATCTCTCGCCGTTTTTTTTCCTTACTTGTGAAAGGTTTTTGTTAACTGTCTTATGTTTCAGGATAAGGTAGGCTCATGGTATAGCAATCCTGGCGCTGGAACGTCTGAATCTGGAGGTACGGGGGTCGGTGGTGGTGTCGGCAAGTACTTGAAAGCTAGGAATGCTCAAGCTACATCTACTAATCTTGATACCAGTACAGCCGTTGTAGTAAAGAAAAGAAAAGTGGGAGTTGCCAGCAGTGACTTTAAAGATTTTTCTGCATGGTAACAATCCCAATTTCGTACAATTTGTAAAAATGTGTAAACTGCTCGTGTTGTAGCTTATTTATTAATATTTGCATTGGGGAAATTGACGGGATAGCGAGAGAATTTTTTTTGCACGCCATTGAGGCTTTGTACAATATACAGCGTTTTCATTGGATGCAAGCGGAATAGAATCATTGCCTGGATTGTCTCTGGTTCCGTTGCTGCATTGTCAGAATTTCATAATTTGGTTATGGATTTGATAGATGGATAGCTTAGCTAGATTGGTTCTCTCAAGAGTAATAGTTTTAATATACATTGCTTTAGCTCTCTATTCCAAGGCAGAGAGTTACGTTATGTACATCTTTTAACAGCTCTGTTCCTCGCTTTCTGGGGTTATCAATCCGATCGACTTTTGCTTGCTTGCAGGGAATTTTATTTATTCCTTCTCAGTAATCAGTTGTCTGGCGTGAATGGTAAGTTCAGGCTAGGGTGCCATTCCCAAGGGCACTTCAACTTAGTGACTCTATTGACTTTAGTGACGGACTCCTGCTCACGTTTTGGCATCTTATACACCTACTGTACAATTCACAGTACACACATCAATGCATACTACATTTATTTTAAATCAAAAATGAAGAATCTATGTATCTTGCAGCCATTTCATTGTCTTACCATGGATACCACCTACTCACTATTGCTTAATCCATCCACATCTCTAACATCAAAGCTGTTGTAATTTCTTCTATACACCTAATGGTTGGATGTCTAATCTCTCTAAATTTCATAACTCAAAATAAACACTTACCTAAGACACACGATCCAACAACTCAATTTCTTAAATGTTGAGTGTGTAAGTTTATTATACTTATTTGACTAGACAATCTACATAGTATTTTTATTTGTTATGCATCAATATTATTATTTTTAAAAATTTGTAACTAAAATTTTGACTTGTTTATCTCTCTGAACTTTATCTTCAAACTTTTTGTTAAGTAACAAAATAACATGTCACATTATCCTAAAATTTGATTGGATAATCATATAATTTTATTATAAATTGTTTTAATTATTTGTTAAGTAGTCTAATGTCAATCATAATTTTATATATATATTCTTGTTAAATTTCTAGATAACATGCCAAATTAGCATAACGTTAACCTTGGGGAAAAATCCATTAAAAAATAAAGGTCAAATAGAGTTTACAATACAGAGGCTAGGTTAGAGCATTAATATTTCTAATCAAGGCAATGCATACTCAATTAGAGAAATCAACTTAACAAAAGTGTCAGCTGTTATGTATATGACTAGTTTAATGATAAAAATGTCTTTTTATCAATTTCTACATGTTGACTTCTAGCATGTAATATATTTACGTGTGTTAAATTATATATATATTTTTACTAAAAAATTGGCTTTTGAAGAAGAATTAGATTGATAGAACAAAAAAAGTAGGCATGTGTAAAATTGAATGAATTAGTTGGTCTGACTAAAAAAAAAGAAATGTGACATATATAACCAGACCAACACGTTTCACAATCTCTGAAATGTTCCGAAATCGACAAAGCTAGAAAGATAACTTTAGCATCATGATCTTAGCTTTGCCATAGAAAGATTGTAAAGGTAAGGGAAGAGGGTTTCACTGCAGTTCAAAAATTCTGCTTTTAGTGAACTCGATTCTCATAAATCTCATTCGTTTGGTTTGTTTCGTAAAGCCTCCACTTTTGCTTACTCATCATCATCATAACAAATAAACACACAAATCTCTCTCCCTACAAAATATCATTTACTTAATTTAGGGACTTTTGATTAACAGAGAATTAGAAAGTAAGGAAATAAAAAGGAAAAGAGAAAAATAAATATTACTGTGAAAAAATAAAACAAAAATATATTATTT
>Ga0123341_1004209_pt1 | contig 12572 bp, 10 predicted proteins | sample Turbeapinknodule_FD_89959 | JGI IMG/M metagenome (GOLD analysis project Ga0123341, IMG submission 89959) | Root nodule microbial communities of legume samples collected from Mexico - Turtle bean Mexico pink nodule | ecosystem: Host-associated > Plants > Roots > Nodule | place: Mexico: Nepantla... | reverse complement strand
CCACAAACTGTTCTGGATTACATGTTCTAGAACATTCAACACAGTTCCAGAAACTCAATTCTGGAATGCAATCGGTTTCCCAGAAACACTTCCAAATGCCTATTCCATAAGTGTCTTTCCAGACTTCGATTTCTCGAACCATCATTTTTACCATATCAACCAACAATATTAAAAAAAAAACCATCATACCTGAAACCACTTACCCTTATACAATACCACCATGTCCACCACCACCACCACCACCCACTCTTCCATGGAGGTTTCGACTTTCATATAAAACTCGCAAGAGCAAATTTGATATTTCAGAATTTGTGGGAGTAAGTTCAATTTGAGAGGGTGCATGAAACAATTGCCGATTTTATATTATGTTACTTACAGATCTCATTACAGTATCTTCCATGCTCATCTCTTCTATGCATATAGCTTGTATCTATTGTACAAATCCTTTTATTCTATCTAATACAATAGCACTTCTCTCTACTTCGAACATAATGATGTTAAGTTAGTGTCATCAAAAAATGAGAAATGGAACAAACTCCCTCTTGAATTTTGATGGGGGTACCAGTGCCTTATTACATATATGCATCTCAAAAGAGACAAACTTAGGACATTAAAGGTATATATATGCTAATGTAAAATCTTCATACCATTACCGCTTGGAATCATTCATGTTTTTTCCTTCAAAAAATTCACCTAGGATTCGTTCTAGATCTTCAGCAGTGTATTTGATGTACCTCTGACTACTCTTTACATTCTCCACTAGAGGCCTGTAAAGCACAATCTCAGTTATGATTTATAGCTAAATAATGGCACATCACTTAGACCACAAGGCATAGAATTCCAACAAATCAACCCTTGAGCTGTTGAAGGAGTGAATTGGAACTATATAGAACCGTCAGAAAATTTATGTACTTTATTCTAGTGAGAGGAAAAGTCTATTGATTTTCACATCCATGGATACTTGCTCCTATAAAGTAAACATAAACCCAGTATTGGATACACTACATACTAGCAAAGATACTTAAATTACAGTCCTCACCTCTATTTTAAAAATTACACTCCTTCACAGATGAAATATATTTTTTTAATGCAAATGACCCTTTGCATATGCAAAGAATGACCCTCCCTCGTATCTTCACATAGCAAAGAGCCTTCTCAGAGCATATTGACTTTTTTAGTTTGATGTAAATGGGCCTCTTAGTAGTTAAAAGCAACTCGGAGCCTCCCAAGAACATTTTCCCTCTGCAATTTTCACCATCATTGGCAACTATTTTTGTCTGTCTAACTTTGTGACATCACCAAAAATCTTCGTTTCTAATAGTAAGGGTTAAAGTTAAAACTACTGCCAATGATGCTGAGAATCACGTGGGAAAAAATGTGTCTCAAAAAAGCAAGTTCACACTAAATTGGACTAAAAAATACCAAATTAATCTATGAAGGAAGGAATGGAGGGGTTGCAATTAGTTCAATTTAGTAAATCAAGCATCATAAAAAATATTTACAAAAATGTTAACAATACTCTCTTAACACATTCTTAACTATTTGATGGAATTGTTGAGAATCACAAAATAAAGTGGGTCTCACTTCTAATATAATGAGTCTATCATGATATTGTAGCTTCCACTTTCTAATAAATTTCATTTAATAGTTAAGAGTTTGTTAAAAAGAGTATACTAAAGAGTGTATTGCTAGAATTCGTAAAAAGGAGAATACGCACCCAAATCGTTTCACAAACGATCTATAGGCAGGCAACAAGACTTCAGCAACTGCAAGAATGAGAGATTCTCGCAACTCTGAGTCTGGTACTGTCCACTGAGATTGTTTCTGATGAAGTTCCTCAAACATAGTATTGAATGTCTTAAACCTGAGAACACAGACACACTGACATATGACAAAAGAAAGGACAGAGGCTTTACTTCTTAAATAGCATCCAAAAGGAAGCAACAAAAAAGCTACCTGTCTTTAACAACTGCTCTTGAAGCACCACTACTGCCCCCATCACCACCAGCAGTACTACCCCCACCACTTGATGAGATGAGGCCCTGAATAGAGAGGGCCTGAAGAATCTGCCAATAGAAAAAAAGAAACTATGCATAAAGCATCCATGTTGTATCAGAAACACATGGTTTCAGCTCATTGTGTCTCTCTTTCCTATAGTTTAACATATCTGAATCTACTCACTACCTTCTTCCTTTAATAATAATCCTTGGATATAACAAAAAAACAGAGGTAACATCCATGATAACTGCAAGACATAAAGTGGTAATCTCAATCAATAAGAAATCACCTTTGCCCAAGCATTTCTTTTGTATTGATTGGCATGCTGTTGCACAATTTTCCTATGTCGTTGTATCCAATCATCCCCCATCAAATCCTTCGCTTCGGACCTAAATTAGAAGAGAATTAAGAGAACATTAATTCCGAACTGGAAAAAGATGCAGTAAAATTCTCATGTTTGAAGGTTTCAGTGAAATTAAAAAGGACATTTGGATGACATACCTTCGAACTGATCTGACAATATAATGAATATTGTTCATGAGAAATAGGTGTGTCAAAGCAGGGTCTCTATATTGCTTAGATTTCCCATCTAAATTGGTTTGAAGAGCTTGCAATATTCGCATGGTCACAGAAGCTAGCTGTGAAGAATCACTTTCACCTTCAATTCCTTGGAAAAGTTGGTTTAAGGTAGACCGATAGCTGCAAATATTTAGTTAATTCGGGTATGGTTAAATATGTCAAGATCTCAAGTGTAGATAGAGGCATGAACATGATTTACAATCACAATAAAAACGAGAAAGTGTTTTAGGCATTATCCTCACATAAAGTGTGAGAAATTGAATGGCTGATATGTAGTTTCACTTAACTTAGAATTAAAGCATGGGTTTGGAAAACAAAACTCAAACTAGTACAACAGAAAAATTTAATGGATGATTTGGTAAAAGATCAGACATTGTTGAAACACAAGTTAGTGAAAGTACATGCATGCTGCAGCACAGTACCCTTCACAGTCACGAAGGATCTTATCAGAATTGGGAAATTTGATGCAAATTCAGCATCTCCCTGTTTATTCTTGCAGGAGACCATACATAAAAATTATTAGTGATATTCAAGGAATCATCTTTCTAGCACATGCAAGCTAAATGTTTCCCCAAACCTGTACCAATTACAAAAACCCAACTTTTTTATACTTCCAATTTCTATTTTGCACTAACCAATATTAATTTCCAGGCAAAAGAGTTTTCGGACTCATGAACCAACTCTCTCAAGTGAATAACTAATTTTTTAGTGTATCTTACAAAGAAATAAATAAAAACAAGTGAAAAAACTGGCAAAAGAAATTGAAGAAAGCTGTGCTGTTCCCACAAAAAAATTAAGAAAACCTAAAATAAATTCTACAAATCCTAGGTAAATGTAGATGTAGCTTTCTCACCAGTGAAAACAATATAAAATGATATAATTTAAAGAATATGTTCAAGAATTTGAAGCAGAATACAGCACATGTGAACTTACTCAAATAAAAACTTCACATAGTTAATCACATAGCTTGTCAAAGGATGAACAGTTCCATCAGTTACTGCAGTCTTTGTAGCATCTTTTTCAACTGCTTCTTCAAAATCTCCAAAGGTCTCCTCGGCCGTTTGTGCAAGCTGTTTTGTCAAACCCATTACAGCTTCTCTTATTTTGGTGCAAGCTCTGCCTTTAAAGAGTATTTCAATCTGCAAATTGTCCGTAGAAAAAGTTGAGAGTATTACAACCATTGAATTATGCCTCCTAACCACATAAAAACAGCCATAAAGTGTCATGTCCAAAGTGTCAAACATGTGAACACACTATTCTACAGATGTGCCACCTCTCAAAATTGGCTATTGAATATAAAACAAATTATAATTGACCTTATAAGTTTTATGAAACCTTGACTCAATGTTGCAGCAAGATTCAAGAATTTGGATTTTAAAAGAAAATACCTCTGAATGGATTTCTTGCAATATTTCATACATGTCCAAAAGCACAAATAACTTTTCAGGTGATCTCTTGCTTTTAGCAATAGCTTCTCCAAAACTAAGCAACATGGAAATACTGTTTGTAGTTACTTCAGCAAAACACTGATCACTAAGTGAGTCAAATCCTTCAAATATCTGATCACAGACTTTCCGTTCGGCAGCAAACAACAATTTGACCTGTTCAGGTACAATTGCATATTTAACCAAAAATATATAAAAGCGTATGAACAAATTTGGCAATGATCTTACAGCAATACGCATGAAATGAATCCAGTTTCCAATTTTGGCTTCCAAAACCTCCCATTGTAGCTTTTGAACATCATCTTTGTTGAGTTTCTCAACTCCAAGCTTTTGTAGGCTTTCTTCCAATACTTTAGAACGGGTATCTCTGAACAATGATGATGATGATGATCATAATTACAGCAATAGTACTAATTATTAAAATGATAACATTTAATACACTTCAAACAGGTGATGGGATGGGAGGCATACAATCCATAGAGGACTGAAACTTTCTGCATTAGGACGAGAACATAACCAAGTAATTAGACAAATATTGTTATGCAGGGAAAAGTTGTGATTTTGTGTATTTGTTATAAACATATCTGATGAGGACCTCAAAAGAACTTCAAAGGATACAAAAAAAAAAATAAAGAGCTTAAAGAATAGATAAATTTGTTTTAAGAATATTCCAAAAGGATATTCCTTGTGTCTAAACAGAATATGCATTTAAGGAGTAGCTCTAGAAACACAGGATGAGATGTAGAAGATCTAGGTTTCTATTAGTTAGAATTACTACTAAAGTAATTATTACTACATTAATCATCCCAACTAAAGGGCAGAAATTGATAAGATATGCACAAACTCTACTTCGATTGGAACACAAACCCAGAAATACAGTACGAGAAATGTTACCATCAGCTGCACTCTGAATGAAATACCAGTAAGAAAGTATCAGAACAAGACAGATTCTTATAACTTTCACTGTAGAAAACACTTTTCTGAAAATTATACTCACTCAACAAGTATCAAATGAACTTTTTTAAAAGTTGTTGGTCTCTAACAGTCTTACACTTGGCTGTCAATAAGAATAGGAATGGTCCAGTTCCATAGAATTAACCAACCATAAAATGGAATTTCAAGAACATGATGCAAATCTGCATCCTTTCGCTCTCTTTATCATCCTTTTAAGGAATCCAAGCTTTCCTCTTCCACCACATCTAACACATTGCTCGTGTGAACACCGCCTAAATCACTCATGGAATTATTCCCATTTCAAAGAAATGTTTCGTGGAGATTTTAAGAAATTGTCATGTAAGCTTCCATAAATGTTAAGGAACTGGAAAGGATTAGTCTGAATATTTTTTTTTATTCAATTGATTGATTTGAAACATTACATCAGCCTCTATACGTATAAAACTCCAACCCTAAAGTAATGATTACAAAGAGATCTCTAGAATCCTCTAACAACTTCTAATGCCTTATAACAGCTTTAATATCCCACTGACTACACTCTCCCTCAAGCTGGTGAATAGATATCTATCATTCCATCTTACATGTGAGATCATGAAATCCTTCAATGGGCAGACCATTTGGAAACAAAACTAAAGCCCAGATGGGACATAAGAAGTAGTGATAAGGCCACAATCTATATATAAAGTGTCGATCAATCTCTGTGTTTGGTCCCATCATGTTGGACTAATTGTGAGCAATGCTAATAGTTGACTTATTATCATAATAAAGGATCATACACTCTTCACCTTCCACTTTAAGATCATTTAGAATAATTCTCAACCATAACACACACCCCATGTGCCCTAGCTCAAAATCCTGACTCGGCAATAGACCTTGCTACAACATTTTGTTTATTACTTCTCCAAATCACCAAATTTCCACCCAAGAACATGCAATATCCTAAGACGGATTTCCTATATGTGACGGAACCTGCATAATTTGCATTCGTATACACTTTCATTTTTCATTTTTCATTTTTAATTTTCCTTGAACAATAATCCCCTTCCTGGACTTGTCTTTAAATATTGAAGGTTTTGTTCACAACTTGTACTAAATCAACACAAAACAACATAACTCAAAGGAATTATATTACTTCACAACACTTATAGCAACCAAAACAACAGGGTAAACAAAATTACCCTTAAAAGGAGCACTCTCCTTTTCACTTTGGAAAACCAAATACACCAATATTGTAAAACAAAAGCTAAAAAACACAAAATATAATTGATGACCTATGGATTAGGTCCTTACTCCCAAACCACATAACTAACTACCCAATTACAATTAATTATAATTTAACCCCTTTTTTCCTTCTATGATAGACATGTAAAGGTCGTTCCCACTTCTTTTTGGTCCTGTCCTGTCACTAATTCTAACAAAAAGTATAGCTTTGTCCCCTTCATGTCTCTAACACAACCTAACCAGCTGTAGATCACACCAAAGATTTATACAGCAACTTCACCAAACCACATAGAAATAACCAAAGCTCACATACTTAAAACGAATATAAAGCTCCCCCACCAGAAATTGCCTAGAAGAACTTAGATTGAAACATGCACTGCATCTAGTCCACATCTAATATCAATATAATACAATTGAATTGTCAATCAATCACAAGTTAATCACCTAAGGTCAAAGCTTCCTTTAAAAAACGCTCCTTAATATTTTGTAACAGGATTGAACACAATAAAAAGCATTAAAAAAATTCACTTTTCAGTTCAGGGTTGTTATGCAATATGCATAAGTTGAGGAACATAACTAGGCAGTTTCTTTTTCCTTTCACTGTGAATCAGTCAATAGAAGAAACTCTACCTGTATATTTTGAGCAACTGTTGTTGGTGACCAGCTTGCACCATTTGCTCAGTTAAATTATTAAGCAACGGCAATATTCTTGGTGGTATAAGAACAGGAGGTGTGTATACAACAGTATCAGCATTACTTTTATGTGGCTCAGAATGGATATGAGAATTATTCTTGCTGCTGGAATCATCATCATGACCTGGTGATGCTGATGAAGGTCGCATTGTGTTTGGAAGAGAACCAAAGAGGCGTTCAGGTTCCACAGGTTTGCTGTAAACACAGAACAAGAGATGGTGCAAAATAACAAATATACTTTTCATCAAAAAACAAACTAAACTATTTTGTCAAGCAAAATGTCAGAGGTTCCTCAAGAATACAACTATGATTCTACACCAGGTAATCATTTTCCTACATAATTTTAACATATTTCTATGATTAATATTATCAAGGACCCATCAACTCGTTACCAAGCCTATAATCTAGGTCACACATTAGACAATTGAAAGTTATAAGCATAAGACCAACTACAAGAAAAATACCAAACCCTTATATAAATATAACAATCAGGTGGATGATACAAGAGAGCAACATCAGCATACATTTCAAAATGGATTAAATTCATATAAAATTTATATTTCAAATATTATTAAGTACTATTCATAAGACCTATTCCATTCATATTAGAACACAACAATAGCCTTATCCCACTAGGTGGAGTTTAGCTACATGCATCATCAGTTGACGTTGGGCTCATTTAAAAACCAAATTCATATTATGCATAAATAAACAAATAAATAATGACAGAAAAGTGGCTTATATGTCAACAGCTGGAAGTTAAAGGACCTGACCGTTACCAGATTATTTTTTTATTAAAGATTGATTTATCTAATGAAACATCGTTTGTCTACGAGAAGGAATCACAATGGTGATTTAATTTACAGAAGAAAATGAACTTTTGGTTGAACATGTAAAAAATCAACAACATTAAGAAAATAAACACAAACCTGTAAGATGATAATAGCCGCTTAAACTCTTCTTCTAGCTTAGAAATAGCTTCGGCTATCAAATTATTGGCACGGATGGCAATACCATCATCGTTCTTAAAACCCTTTTTATTGCCAAAAAATCTAATGTTTCGTCTCAGCTGATCAATTGCTTCAAGATAGCTCTTCACATCTTCATGTGGTCCTTTAATTATTTTTGCTTCTGCCTGCAAGTTAAACCAATGGGAACACCATATATAATATATGACAGGGGAAGGAAATTCCCTAAGCTGGTAAAGCAAGCAAAAGAAGGATAAAGGAAAAACTGATTTCAAAATACCCAATGACTAGGGTAGTACTTTAACACATCAAATAGGACTAAAAGAATAATGAAAAATAATGATATTAAGAAGCGCACAAGAATATGATTAGCAAGATGCAAAATAAAAAAATATAAATAAAACAAACACTAATATTTCTGAACATCCGGTCAGTGTGATTTAGTTTTCATTTGATACATTTTCCACCTAATTAAAGATTGTCATCCGGCACTAAAAGAGGCTCTATCCGGGGCACGACATATCCTCATAAAACTTACATGATGAACTGAAAAACAATAAATGAGTTTGAAAAAAAAATCTTTCCACCAAAGCTGAAAATGTGTATTAACCAACAATTGGAATTATTATTTAGGTTATTGCATCATGATGTCACAATAAAAATTAGAGTCAAGAATTGTATCACTGTATTAAATATAATCATTATATATTAGCAGGAATTGCCTTTGTCATGCTTTTTAGCAAATCTTTACACAGCCAATTCCAAGTTCAAATGAAAGAGGAGGGCTGTGTCAGACCATTTGTTTATCATTTTTAATCTTCCTCTTCATCTAACTTCTCTCAGAATTTTCTATTTTGATTTTTCAGAAACTTGTATGATACAGAACCTAGTATCAGATTCATTCACAAATACTTGCATTTCATTTGGCAACATATTAGCACTGTGAAGGGAGCCATGACAAAGCCTTGGCAAATTAAATTAAATTCTAAAGCCTTCTACCCAGATCAGCATCTTTACCAGATCAAAGGATGGAACAATTTTCAAAAGAAATAGAATACTTTAGAGAGTGAAGCAGATCATGAGGTGATTCAAAATTTCAAACAGTACTGATTAGCAACTGTAACCACCCGAAGAATGAACCTGATAATATTGATCAAAGTGAGCCAATATGGCTTCTGCAGTCTTCAAAGTCCTATCAATGTTCTCGTGAGCTTTTCGAATAGAATGTGTTCTGATCTGCAAAACCAAAGAGAAAAGAAGAAAAAGAAACCAACTACACATTCAGCAGCACATGGGAGAATCTTGAAAAAAGAAGCAAAGGCAAAACCCAAAAGTTCCTTAAAACTTAAGCAAGAAATAATGTTCAGTCTTCCTGATACAGTGGGAAATTGCAGATAGACGCAGGCACAGTTACAATCACAAAGAACACAAGTAAGGTCTTTGTTTGTGGTCACGGTTTCATTGTGATTCTTCATGTTGCAAGAAATTAAAGACAAATGCAGTGATCATTACAGTCACAAGTAAGGGCTTCATTTGTGGACACGGTCACTATTTTGTTGTGATCTTTAACATGGTGAGAAATTGCAAAAAATGCGGCCAAAATTGGGATTGCTTAACCACAAGTAGGGTCTTTGTTTGTAGTCACAGGCACAGTTCCGAACAAAATGCGACCACAGTTGAAGTCACAGAGACCCTGATATGAATCTGAAAAAAACGTTTTTAACTTTTTTGGGTCTTGCTTTAGTCAAATGAGGCTTCCATCCACTGTAAAGATATTTGAAATTATAAGACCGTAACAGATTAATATCAGAACCCAAATAAGGTCTGTGTTCGCCACTATCAGAACCCAAATAAGGTCTGTATTCGCCACTATCAGAACCCAAATAAGGTCTGTGTTCGCCACTATCAGAACCCACTATGGTTGCAATTTCGTACCGATCTCTAATATTGTGAAAAACTATAGACAAATGTGGTCTCAATTTCCGCGGCAAGATTTCAAACAAGGTCTCTGTTTCCAACTGTGGTCTCAATTTCGTCGCGATCTCTGATATTGTTAGAAATTACACACAAAGGCAACCACACAGCCACAATTAAAGGCATGGAGACCCCCAAAACCTTGACGTTGCAGCAGAAATAAAAGCACCGAACTTTTTCAAAAACCTCCAAAAACTGACAGACCCAATAAAGAAAACAGCGATTTTGAGTCGAATGAGTGACCTGGGTAGGTCGCATGGCGGTTTCCAGGGCGGAAAGGCGGTGGTCGAAGGAGCCCAGAATCGAAACGACGTCGTCGGTGATGGTCTGGCTTCTCTCCAGAGACTCTCTCATCGCCGAAGCTTTCTCACTCAGCAAGTCACCACCAGGCACAGCCATTACCATCCTCTGTTCTTCTTCTTGTTCTTCTTCTTCTTCTGAATTTTGATTTGGTTTCTTGCTTTTGCTAACACGAAAACAGTTCTAATGGAAGAAAACTACGTCACCTCGGAAGACTGCTGTCACCAGTTTTACGCACTTTGTCTGTTTTGGACTTTCGGTGCCATTTGTCACTTTTTATACAAATCAAGAAAAATAAAGAAAATAATCATAAAGAATAGTCTCATAAATGATATTCAAGTCTTCATTAACTAGAAATATCTTAACAAGATTTCTTATTTTCTTCATCATAACGACAATATCAGGTTTTTATGAGATAATATTTTGTTCCAACTGTGCTTATCAAATAAAAAAATCACATTATTAAGTCTTTATCAACGGTTAAATACACAAGAAAATATTATATGATTGAATTATGCATTGAAAAACTTCAACAAACTTTTACAATATTGTGTCTAATAATGTATAGTTAAACGTAACTTTAAACTGGGAGATGGATTGTCAAAATCATTTTCAAAAGTTTAGTTACTTAATTAGTTTAGATTTTATTACATACAGTTTAGATTTTATTACATACAGTATAAAATATATTAAAGATAAGAAAGATTTGGGCTGAAAGATTTTATATTGATTTATTACAATCAATTTTTGGTTGATATGGTAAAGTTTCACTAAGTAATTCTTGGTTAAAACAACACAAGTATTATTAGAACAATTAGTCATTTTTGATTAAAATAACTCAAATATTATTTGAACACTTAGTTACTCGTGGTTAAAAAATCGAATATTGTTTGAGAAGTAGTCATTCCTAGCTAAAAAAAGAAGTATTATTTGGAAAGTAGTGATTCTTATTTAAAAAAAACTAAGTGTTGTTTGGAAAACAGTTTTTCTTAGCTAAGTGTTTCGTGAATGAGAGGAGTGATCTAAAAGATCACAAAGTTTTACTCACTCGATAGAGAAAACACGTCTTTCGATGAACATACTATTTAAACACTCTACTTGATTGCTAAGAGGATGTTGCTTGAAGAAGAAATAAGCATTTAATGTTGAATGAAGCATATTTAATGCAACTTTATGTTCTAACTCGTTCAAACGTGTGAAGATGGTTACTAAGTTTGAAGCTCTCAACGACAAAAAGAGGATTTAGTCTTATCTTCATCTTTGAGCATCACTTCAATGTTCCAAGATCATGAAAATCTTGTTAAATCTATAGATGCTTCACCATCATTCTTGATTTTGTCATCCTGAAAGAATACAATTATTTATTATTTTTTATTCAGAGTTTGTGTTTCAAAGATTTTGTCATACATACTCAAGTTTCATTCATATTTGTACAATAGGTCTCTCTCTCACGACTCCCCTAAGTGTCCTATCTTGAAGACACAAAATTATGGTGCTTCCAACATTATTGATCATGTTAGTCTTCCCTCCCAATACAAAGATATTCACATTTTCGCCTCCCCATTTATCAAATCAATGCATCGTTGTTGTATCAAGATACCTTTCATCTTGATCTTCTATAATCTGAAGTCGTTCTCACTAGAAAACTTCTCAATGTTAAACTTGGTGGTCATGTGTTCAAACCTAGTTCTTCTTGACTTTCTTCTTCTCGTCCCCATACATGATGTTAATTGAGAGAATATTAAATTTATGATTAAATTAAAGAGAAAATATTAAAAAAATATATAAGTTTAAAAATAAAAATAAAAATATTACTTTTTTAGATAAAATTTATAATTCTCTATTTTTTAAAGTAATATAATTTACTTTCAAACAATTTTAGATTTTTTTTTAAATCTTATCCAAACAAGTATTTTATCTTAAATCATTTCAAATTTTCTATATATAATGAAATAGTTTCTTAAATTTCTCTCTTGAAACACACTATAAGATAATAAATCTATGATTAAAATATTAGTGTTCTTGTTAATTCCACCCAATATTTTAAATATTGGATTCCTTTGAGACATTATTTTGGTGTAGAGTTAATGGGAGGAAAAACAAACATAATGGAAGAATTGTTGATCACATGGATGTTGGTGAGGAGTTAACTTGAAGACTAAGATTGGGAAATTGATGAGACCAAACTTTCTAAGAGCAAGCAATGGCCATTTATAGCTTCAATCAATGTCACCACCAAAAATCCACATTTATTTCATTTCATGTATTATCATTTTCTTAGTCTTCTAAGTTTCTTATTTTATTATTTTATTATTTTACTATTTTCATACTTCTTTGTTTACAAGTGATATGATTTTGGAGACCAATTTTAAGAAATAAAGTTTTAACTATTAATTATTTTATATTTTAAAATTAGTAATTAAAATATTAGTAATTAATT
>Ga0123341_1004208_pt1 | contig 12572 bp, 10 predicted proteins | sample Turbeapinknodule_FD_89959 | JGI IMG/M metagenome (GOLD analysis project Ga0123341, IMG submission 89959) | Root nodule microbial communities of legume samples collected from Mexico - Turtle bean Mexico pink nodule | ecosystem: Host-associated > Plants > Roots > Nodule | place: Mexico: Nepantla... | reverse complement strand
TTTTGTTATTTTTGTTCGATTTTGTTTATTTATAATATTTTGAAAGAAGATTGTTTGAAAAGGAAAATTGATGATATAAAAATTGGTTAAAAATTGGATTCATTTATGATTTTCATATGATTTTCTATTTATATTTTTTGTGATGAGTAAATTAGATAATTTTAGATATGAATAAAAAAAATAATACTGAATAAATAGAGTGTTTCCCACATGGTTTGAAAAAAAAAGAAAAAATAATGAAATATGATAATACTAGATAAAAGAACATCAGTACTTTATTTTATTTAATGAAATATGAATTATGTCATCATACTCACTGTTTTTTATTTTATTTTCCCTTAATCTTGTGTTCAGGTACATCTACAAATTCTCACTTAATCATGAATCCACACTCAATACTATTAGGAGGGGAAAAAAGAAAAAGAGAAGAAAGTGAAGAAAACAAAAAGGTATTCATTGAACTTTAAATTTCTGAAATTCTAACAGAAGAAATATTCTGTTATATTCATGTGTCAGCGGAAACAGTGAGAGTGACACACTTTTGTTTAGTTTCCATGAAAGTTCTAAGCTTTTGGTATTCCAAATCACATGGTCTAAAGTGAGCGTAAGAGAATAATCTTGTTCCCAAACAGCTAAAACAGTGACAATGAATATACTTATGATTATTTTTTTTAGAAAATGATAATTTGACCCTAATTCTAAATTTGTATACAATTTTTTTAATGTGATGAATTTTGAAAATAAATATATAATAAAAAATAAATTTAAAATTAAATAATAATATTAAAATTTATAATGTGATTATATAAAAAATATAAATTTTGAATCTATATACGTTTTCTGTCCCAAACCAAATGGTAAACTAAGAGTAAGAGTGACCCTTTTTGGCGCTTCTTTTCTGCCACGTGTTATTTCCTTCTCTGGCAAGTTACTTGGGAAAGAAGTATTAACCACTGTTGTTTCAAACCAGTTAAATACGCACTCACACTTCTCAGTTCTCAGGCAAAGAATCTTTTGCACTACCCATTTTTCAGTGAGTTTTTTTTGCGGTTTTGATTCTTCCGTGATGTGGAGAAGGATCTTTTTTTGATGGAGTGTTCTTCTCTCACTGGAATTTGATGGTTATTTCAAAACGTGTTAAATACACACGCACACTTCTTAGGTAAAGAACCTTCTGCACTGCCCATTTTTCAGTGAGTGTCTTTGAGTTATGGGTTGAACTTCTTTTTGCGGTTTTGATTCTTCCGTAAAGTGGAGAAGGATCTTTTTTTATGGGGTGTTTTTCTTTCACTGGAATTTGATGGTTATTTCAAAACGTGTTAAATACACACCACACTTATCAGGTAAAGAATCTTCTGCACTACCCATTTTTTCAGTGAGTGTCTTTGAGTTTTGGGTTGAACTTACTTTTGCGTTTTGATTCTTCCGTGACGTGGAGAAGGATATTTTTTGATGGGGTGTTTTTCTTTCACTGGAATTTGAATGTAGGGTGATCAAGGAGACAAACCGACCATGGAAGAGGCACTAGAGGGGGAAATAGATGGCAACACACAGCAGCAGAACAATATTCGTGATGCTCTTCCATTTGCTAGAAGGTGTTTTTAATACACAGATGTTGCTGTTAACATTTCTAATGTTGAGTGAGTGCATTGTTTAATGTATTATTGTTTTTTATTGGTTTTTGTTTTTTGAGTAGCTATCAACTTGAAGCATTGGATCATGCTTTGCGTGAGAATACCATAGTGTACTTGGAGACTGGTTCCGGCAAGACTTTGATAGCGATCATGCTTCTTCGCAGCTATGCTCATCATCTGAGAAAACCTTCTTCTTCTATTGCTGTGTTCTTGGTTCCCCAAGTTGTGTTGGTCTCTCAAGTATGTCACTTTTTCTCTGATGATGATGTCTTCTGCTGCAAACTTGAGATACATTATTTGTTGTGACGGATCAGTACTTTTACTTAGCCTTTTGTATTCATTGTCTTTTTAACTTGTTACTATTCATTCACTTTAGCAATCTAAAGCCGTGAGAAGGCACACAGATTTAAAAGTGGGAACATATTGGGGAGACATGGGGGTTGACTTCTGGGACGCTGCTATGTGGAAACAAGAAATGGAGAAACATGAGGTGAGCATTTTTGCATTCCTATCAGGACTGAAAGATGCCCTTGTTAACCTTATGAACATGCTCTACTTATTCATAATCTGTTTGTTTGTGCCTTGTGTGGTATGTTCTTGTTTCCCCTAACTTGAAAAGATGGCTGAATGCTTATTTCTAATTTGGTAAGCACAGAGGGGTGATCACAAATCATATGTATAGACTGCATTATGGAATTAGAAGAGAAGAAAAACTGTAAAGTCAAGTCTATACATGCATGTCCTAATCATGCAAATAAAAAAGTATGGTTGTTTTGAGTTTCTAAACTAAACTTAATATTTTTACATAACTAATCTCTCTTGACACCCTATACCACTTTCCATGAGAACACAATAAATACTCCATTTTCTTTATTGATTTTATTGATCAACACCTGACCACAACCTCTTTTTATTGTTACTTTTGGAATTTATTTCATATTGTCTAATTTTTGAATTTTCCTCTTTATTGGTGAAGTATGTACTGGCTTAGATCTTATAGGACAACTTAAACATAGTTTTCTGCATCTATCTTTATGTTTGACTAAATGGAATAGAAGGCAAATGCTTTCTTTTTTCTATCATCTAATCAACTTGAATATGATATTTAGTATGATGCTTCTGATTTTTTTTTTTTTTTGTGCGGCATGGATGATTGGTAATTACTGTCAGTAATTCTTTTGAGTGTATAGGTTTTTGTCATGACTCCTGCAATATTGCTGAATTGCCTGAGGCATAGCTTCCTGAAACTGAATATGATTAAGGTTTTAATAATGGACGAGTGCCATCATGCTAGGGGTAAACACCCTTACGCCTGCATCATGACTGTAAGTGTTGTATCATCTCCTTCTTTTCTCTTCACTGGTTTGCATCTTTGAATTTCTTACTAATTTTTATCATGATAATATATGTGAACTCTGACTTCTTCATTAATATGTTGAAATATACGTTTAACCTTTCTAAAGTGTCCTTAAGATTCAGTCTGTGCACAGCGGCAAAGGGGGGAAATTAAACCCTCGATCACCAGTCTAGTGTACAGACTGGGTACGGTTATGTGTGGGCTGTGGTTGATTGGCGAGGCGTCACTAAAGTATCCACCTTCTTCTATGACATGAATACTAATAATAATATAAGACCATCGTCCAGTGTGGGTCAGCTATTAGTTCTATAAACAACTGTTATAAGTAGTTTGTTACAGTTATATATGTGGTGTGCACTTATCTCTAGAAACTAATGGAAAAGACATTTAGGTAAATTCATAGATAGACTTGGCGGTGTTTGAAAGATTTTTTACATAACTTCCATGGACTGCTCTTGACATTAACATCAAGCACTTGTGCATGTGTTTGGTTAAGCCTATGAAAGCGGCTCATGGGTTTCTTATATGTTATTTTTTGGCTTATTTTGAATAATCTTCAATGTGACTCTTATTTGAATATTTGTGTTTTGCCAAACATCCCATTGGTTGCAATACGTTGTTGTCATAAATTGTACTAAACTTACCGTGTGAGTAATTTGATGTGGACTCTGAATTACTGCATTTTCCAAGATAATTTGAAAAAGGACTTGATGTTGTTTTTAAAAAAAGCATCACTGTGCTATCCGCAATCCCATCTAGGTTGTCTTCACGAAACAATATTAGAAGTAGCGAATTCATGGACTGACTTGTACTATCACTCTCATTCCTCAAATTTAGCCATTTCTTTTGATGAGCAAATTCAATAACATTCATAATAGCTAAAAGCTTTGCATCAAAAGCCGTGTGTCTACCAAGAGTAATACAAAAAAACCCATCATAGCAAGCTCAATGGATGTAATAAGGTGGTGTGACCTGATGCATGGCTTCTGAAAAATTGCTGTATCATTGATCATCTTACTTTATTACTTGATCGAGACTATAATTTAAATTGTTGACTTTATTCAATAGTCTCATGCTTTTTATAATTTTATTTTGTTCTGTAAGAGTTGTATCTTTTTTGTTTGAGGACAATTACAATCATGCATTGTAAGTTGATGTTTGCTTTTATTCATCTGCATCATGAGTTAGTTGGTTACCTTTGTAAGATTTGATTTCTTGCAGGATTTTTATCATCACCAATTAAATTTAGGTGTCTCTGATCTCCCTCGAATTTTTGGGATGACTGCATCTCCAATTAAGTCGAAAGGTAAACAGTTTAGAGAAAGTTTGTATCTCCTTGGATTGACAGAGTTTTTTTCTTTCTCTAATGTTGATTTCCTTTTTTCTTTTTCTATTTTAATCCAGTTGGAAATTCTGAATTATCCTGGTCAGAGAATATTCGGACACTAATTACATTAATGCATTCTAAGGTTGCCTTTTTTATTTTCTCCCTCTGTTGTACAGTTTTATTTACTTTCTTCTTTCTGTTCATGTTATTGTGTTGTTTGAGTGTTATCCACTATCTTCTTGGCGTAAATTATAAATAATTATTGTAATTAAAGATAACCATATGTATGTAGATACAGTACAGACTAGATACTATTGATTGAGCCTCCAAGTGATACATTTTATGTGAGGAAGTATCAAAATGATTAAATTTATGCTAACTTGTTTAGTACTTTGTAGTTATTTTTAGCAGTTATTTTTCTAGTTTTTAGGAAACAATTGTGGCCATCCATGACTCAATGTATTAACATGCCTAGAGGTATTTGAACTTGTACCTATATTTGAAAGTTATTTCTTTATTTATTTGAAGAAATAAGACAATATGGAATAATTTATTCTCATGTGATTAATACTCATTTGTGTTGATGTGCTACCATATAGTCCTCCTGCTATGTATTATTTCTTTGACATCTATTTTGTAATGAAGGTATATACATGTGTAAGTGAAGCTGTCCTCGCAGAGTTCATACCATCATCAACACCAAAATTCAAGTTTTATAGGGACAAAGGAGTTGAAATTGCATTGTTTAGAGACTTAGCATTGAAAATCAGGATATTAAAAGAGCAGGTGTGTACATTTAAGGATAACAGCTTTTGATATAAACTCGAACAATAAGAAAAAGCAAAATCCCTATGTGTCAAAAATGGAACTATGAGTCTGCTCCTTTATAAGTTCTGTCTTATTATCTTTCTGTATTTGTAAGTTCAGAATCACTGTCATTTTTATTTTGTGCTACTCTCTTTATGTCAATTTATTATTTCTTGAATTTATTATTATTATTAACAATGGATATTCTGCTTCTCAGCATGTATCCACTTTAACAAGTTCAGATTTCACTCAATCAGCTGCTGAGTCTGCACAAAAAAGAATAGAAAAGATTTTTTGTGCTTTAATGTTTTGCCTGGATGAGCTTGGTGTTTGGTTGACTTTGAAGGTTCTCACCTTTCTTCTGCACATACTTTATGACTCGTGATTCTTCAAGGTTTCATAAATATAATTGATGACAGCTGTTTGTTAATGTGACAGGCTGCAGAGTCTTTATCATCAAATGAATTCGAATCATTTTCATGGGGACATTCTGGGGATAGAACTGTTAAAAACTTTATTTTGGCCTGTGTGCAGACACTGAAAACTTACTTACCATGCGGTAACTATTCTACAACCATTGAGAAACATGGTGAAATTTCAAGTATAAATCTTTTGCTTGCATTCCTAGCACTAATTAATTTTTACACAATGCTCTCTTCCTGCTCAGGTCCTCAGTGGTCTATTGGTGGCAATATTAAATCTGATGTGGAGATGGGGCTGTTGACCTCCAAAGTTTGCTGTCTTATTGACTCTCTACTTGAGTACAGGTTATAATCATGAATAGGTTTCTTTTTAAAGATTTACAATGTGGTTCAGAAATCATGTAACATGGGTTATTTTTATGGATGTTCTGGCCTCTAGGCTCTCCTTGTCCTTGTTAAGACGGTTTAAGCTTATTGGATGGTTAAATGCCTTTATGGTTGGTCGCTTGGTTAGACAGTGAAGTCTCATATTTCTCCTTTATTCTTCAGCTCTGGATAGTTGTGTTCATTGGATGGATTTAACCTTCTTAACCTGTCACAGAAATTCATTCTTCTGCTCAATTATGTCCTAACAAATAACTGGGCTAGTACTAGGTTGACTCAATATTTTGACAACTTGTAAAAAATTGGATATTTTATGCTATATGACAAAAATTCAAAGGTAGAGAACTGATGGATCTTTATAATACTTGTACTTCTTTGAAAACAATAGTTATATGTGTTATGGAAAGTGTATAAAGTTGAAATAATGTTGAGTTTTAAAATGTTGTGTGACACCAGGTGGAGTTTGGGATAACACTAGTTTGTGGAATCTAAGCCTGTTAGTACTAGCTTCAGTTTGGGATGAGTGTTGAACACTTTACCCTGTATTGATTTTGCCACAATGATCGCATTTTGACCTAATATGTTAAACTCCATTTTTATTGTGACCTTACCTCTCAGATTTTGCACTGTGACATTATATGTTAAACTCCATTCTTATTAATCTTTTTTAGATTCATTACTCTAACTAGTTTACCTTTTGATTATATATGCAGTTCCAGTGGGATAACGCTATTGTTTTTGTTTGATTGAATATAATAAGCTTTTTTATGCCATCGTGATGATTAACTCTTTTATGCACAATTGCAGGGGTTTGACTGACATAAGATGCATAATTTTTGTGCAAAGGGTCATTACTGCCATTGTCCTTCAGGATCTATTGAATACCTTACTTCCAACAATCAATAGCTGGAAGACTAAATTCATTGCTGGACACAATTTTGGATTACAAAATCAGTCTAGGAAAAAACAAAATAAAATTGTGGAAGAATTTCAAATGGGATTGGTATGCTGATTTCTTAAACAATCCACTGTATTGTAATAGCCAAATGCAGGTCTTATCTACAATTTTTTTGAATATGCAGGTTAACATCATTGTTGCAACATCAATTCTTGAAGAGGGTTTAGATGTTCAAACCTGCAATCTAGTCATTAGATTTGATCCATCTCCTACAGTGTGTAGTTTTATACAGTCCCGAGGACGTGCCAGAATGCAGAATTCAGATTACATATTAATGGTTAACAGGTAATTCCTTTTTTACAATTCTCAGTATCATTATTGCTGTAGTGCTTACACCAGTGCTAATTATCAAGCTGAGAGACACGATTACAGAGTCAAATCTGAGATAAAATTCTAAAGTCAAATCTATACAAGTTAAAGTACATTTTCCTAAACTTCTTTAATTTATTCTGAAATTGCAGTGGGGATTCAGCTACATGTTCTCGACTAGAAAAGTACCTTACTAGTGGGGATATTATGAGGAAGGAGGCATTACGTCATTCTTCCCTTCCATGTGATCCTTTAGAAGGTGATCAATTTGACGAGGAAACTTATCGTGTTGCAAGCACTGATGCCTTTGCAAATCTTAGTTCTAGCATTAGTTTGATTCACTTATATTGCTCACGGCTCCCTGCTGATGGGTTAGTTATTTCATTTCTTCCCTTATTACATGTTCGCTCTTCCTTTATTTTAGAAACCTAAGATATGCTTTTCTATGCATTATTCTGGTTGTTTTGTTTTTGTATTGTTTTTCATCATTTATCCCATCTAGATTGAACTCTCAGGTACTTTAAACCAGCTCCAAGGTGGGACAAAGAGACTGGAACATTGTATCTTCCTAAGAGCTGCCCTCTAAAGCCTATTCATGTAGAAGGTGACAACAAAATCTTAAAGAATATTGCATGCCTTGAAGCATGCAAACAACTTCACAAGATTGGAGCTCTGACAGATAATCTTGTTCCTGATATTGTCATTGAAGAAGCAGAGGTGGAGGAATTTGGTAACTCATGACTTATTCATTCTCCACCTTCTATTATTCCTTTAAACCTATTTGTTCATTTTGAATGGATTTCTCACCAAATAATTGTTGCAGGGAATGAACATTATGATGAAAACCAACCAATTTATGCCCCGTTTGGATTGGTAAATTGTGTGTCAAATAGTAGTCACACAACATACCATTGTTATTTGATGGAGTTCAGTCAAAATTTTTGCTATCATACATCTGTGCAAGATGTTTTTCTTGCCATAAGAATTAAACTTGATCCGGAAATTGGATGCATGCAATTTGATTTGGATTTTGACAGAGGTAGTGTCTCAGTAAAATTAAGATACAAAGGAACCATTAATCTTTCCTCAGATCAGGTATATGTTGTCCTTTAATTGTATTTGGCATATTCGCAAGTGTTAAGAAAAGTCTTTGTATTTATTGTTTGTTTTTGTTTTCCAGGTTCTTTTGTGTAAAAAATTTCAGGTCACTCTGCTTAGAATTCTGATAGATAATTGTATGAATAAGTTCACAACTGGTTTAGACAAATGCTTTTTGAAAGATGATCTAGAGATTGATTATCTTCTGCTTCCAGCTACTGGTAAACGTCCAAATTCAACTGTTGATTGGTTGATTGTTAATTCTGTAAATCCATCTAATATTAGGTGTAAGTATCATCAACCCCACATAAGTACAAAAAGTGGTCTAGTTTGCGCTTGTAAGCTACAAAATGCATTGGTGTGTACTTCACATGCTGGTGGCAAGGTTTATTTCTATATCACTACTGGTATAATGGAACTGGACACAAACTCGCCTATGATGGTAAGGGACGGTGAAGTTACTACATACAAGAAGTACTTTGAACAACAGTAAGTACTTATTTGTGATTGATGTTTATTCTCTTGTTGCTTAATCCACTAGTGTGTTATTTTTTTCTTTCCCCCGATTTTCAGTCATGGTATTCAATTGCAATTTGAACATCAGCGGCTTCTCAAAGCAAAACACAAGTTTCAAGTTAAAAATTACTCTCATGGACTGAGACAAGGAAAGGAAAGAGGTCTGACCCTTGATTTTTCAATTTGTTTATTTTATTTTGTTCCTTACTCTCTCCTTGGTGAGATTGAACCAATTATATGTTTCTATCTTTGCTGAGTCTGAATATGAATGAAAGATGTTTTTTCTTTTTCTTTTTTAATTAATACAAAAGTTTTGTTATAAACTTAATATGAATATGATTTGTATCACACTGCTTCTATTAATGAGTATTTAGTTATCAATATCATGATGCCAAACTATACTTGTTTTATGTACCCCAATAATTGCAGCTATGTTTAGTACTTGTCTTCAAATACTACCCATATATTATCCAATCTGAATCTCAACTTTGTGTTTTCTGTTCTGTTTCAGAAGCAAGCCAGACCTTTGTTGAATTACCCCCAGAACTGTGCTCTATAGTAATGTCACCAATAACAGATAGTATAATTTATTCCTTCTCACTTATTCCATCAATCATGCATCGGCTTGAGTCAGTGCTCGGAGCTTTCAACTTAAAAAATATGTATTCGGATCATTGCACAAAGAATGAAATTCAAACAATCAAGGTGTGTTACAACTACTCATTGTTATATTTAGAAATTATTATATTTCCATGTTTTTTTCCAGAATTGACAATTATATATCTTTCTGTCATTTGTCCTGAATAGACATTAGATTAAAAAAATGTAGTGAAAATGGATTATTTTACTGTACGTTTTATTGTATACTTTATATATATGTATGTGTAGAATCAATTGTGTGGAAAGCAATTGATATAGAAAGCATGCCATTCTGAATAGATAGGTAATTAATTCCTTCAGCCTGCCCTTCCTTTACCCCCTTTTACTTCAGCAGATACACAATAAATAGATTGAGAAGAAACTTGTCAGTATGAAATATTTTATGCTAGCATCTTTTAGTTAATTTGTATTATGTTCTCTGAATGTGTGGATTCTCTTTCTCATTTTTCTTTTCTATCTGTCAAATATTTTAAAGATGTTTACACCAATGGTACTTGCATTTTACACTGTAGGTGTTGGAAGCAATCACCTCAAAAAGGTGCAAAGAGGCCTTTCATTATGAGTCGCTCGAGACTCTTGGTGATTCTTTTTTAAAATATGCTGCCAGTCAACAGCTGTTTAAAACCTATCAAAATCACCATGAAGGTCTTCTTAGTGTGAAGCGGGAAAAGATCATATCCAATGCTGCCCTCTGCAAGTTAGGGTGTAGTTCTGGACTTCCGGTACTCTCTCATATTTTTTATTCCATTTTTGTATCCTCCGGTCTGTTATGAATGCTGTCTTTCAGCATTTTACATATTTACACTTAAAGTTTTATTGTATGTTTTTGTCTTTATTCTGCTTTAGAAGTTCTATTTCTTTAATCGTATTCTCTATGAGTAATGAAGAAGTGTTGATATATGTTCTTTTATTTTAAATTTGAATTTCAAAATAAGGGTTCAGGAGATTTAGGTTGATAAATAGAAAACAGAATATTCAATTTGATTTGATTTGATTCTCCTTTATTCTATAACATTTGGATAGTTAACATCGAGATCAGATTATTGAAATCTGGTATAGAAGATTCTTCTCTATCCTTACCTTACAGCATTAATATGCTGTGTTACAAGTATTTTTTTACTGAAAAACAAATCATTTGCTGTGAAAGGCAGGTGTAGCCATTTAATATTATATTGTTTCCAATTTTATAAGTAATTTTTTCATGAGGACATGATAATATGTCAGCATCGCCATGCATTGCTTTTCTGTCTGACTCCATATCCACCCGTACCATTTTTTACCATTATACCATGCTTTAGTGTTATTGCATGCTATTTCTACAACATATAGTTTTTTCATGTCACGTTTTCCCTTTCAGTGGGTTATTAAACTCTACTGATGTGACAGTGTAGCGTGGACATTTGTTTGAGGCTTTTCTCTCTCCTTGGCTTGTGTAACAAACTGATTCTATTAGCATGGCTGGTGCCTCCATGGGATACACATTTTCATCCTCAAACAAACTATCTTCTCTAAAAAGTACTTCATTCGTCACTCTCCCAATTCCACTGGAAATTATTCAGCTATTGATTTCCCTGCACTTGGTTACTTGTTTTCTCAGAATTATCTCCCTAAATCCAAATTCCCGTCACATATATCTACTTCCTAATCAGGATGGTGAATATTTTCTTCTTCCCATCCCTGCCTATATCTCATGAATTTCTGATAAATTGAGAATAATAAAGATCGTTTTTTTCTCCAAAAATTACAAGAACTTGGTTTCTGATACAATGACAAAAAGTAACGAGTGGTTCACTGTTTAGTTAGTTAATTAATACTGTTTTTTACTTACAGTTTGATAGAATATTATAATTGTGATTGATTGAGTGATTGTCATGTTTGTACAAGTTTTTGATATGCATCCCCCTCTAGTTAGTAAAATCACTAAAGAAGGAGTTAGTTGGTGACTGGGATGATTAAAGAAATAAAGCATGTTGCCAATTAATATGAGGAAGGGAAAGGAGTGATCATCTTATCATTTGGTAGCATTGTGGCCTTTGGGCATTATTGGGAGATGCAGACCCTCAGAGTTCTGCAAGTTAAACAGTTTTCTTGCTGTAAATCTGATCCAGTTTCTATCAGTTTTGTATTTTATCTTATCTTTGAGAAGAAAATATCTGTTTGTCTACTGAAAAAGAAAGGAGTGCCGTGATCTGTTCACTAGTGGTGTAGGCACATGAATACAGTGAAATGCTATGGTTTTTTGGGCAAAGACTAGTATGGAGAGTAAGCAGAAAAATGTTGAGTGTGTGTACAGAGAGCTAGGCTCTGGACTGGTGTGAATCTTTTTCCCCAAAGAACTATGAGCTCCTCATAGTGGAATAGAACTTGGTTTTCAGAATTGTATTGGTTAACTTTTGCTTGATCCATTCTGAGATGAATTTGTGTGGTTTTAGACTTCTGCATTACATCATGTTAGGATTGCATCATCATTTTGAAACTTCAGAATTCTGAATTCCTTATTCTTTTGATTGGCAGGGCTTCATACGAAATGAGCCTTTTGATCCTAATGTCTGGATTATTCCTGGTGATAGTTCTGGAAGTTTTAAATGCACAGAGTTGGTTACCAAGGGGAAAAGGAATTATGTTTATGGAAAAAGAAAATTAAAACGGAAGATCGTTGCTGATGTTGTGGAGGCACTGATTGGCGCCTTCCTCAGCACAGGTGGTGAAAAGGCTGCATTAATTTTTATGGATTGGGTTGGAATTAAAGTGAGTTTTGATAAAATACCCTATGAGAGGCACTTTGACATTCAACCAGACAAACTGGTAAATGTGAAATTTCTAGAATCTCAATTGAAGTACTCATTTCGTGACCGTTCTCTTTTAGTGGAAGCTCTAACCCATGGTTCCTACATGCTGCCTGAAGTTCCTAGATGTTATCAGGTACATACTGTGGTTAATATTCATTTATTGAAACAAGACAGTGACATTAGCGTGTATTTACTGTGTATGAATGAACTTTCATCAATTCAATAGTGACTAGCCTATCTTTTTAAGTCTAGGTGGGACCTCAGAAATAGTAATTGTACACATTCTTCATGATCAATCTTGTTTTCTCATA
>Ga0123341_1004206_pt1 | contig 12575 bp, 9 predicted proteins | sample Turbeapinknodule_FD_89959 | JGI IMG/M metagenome (GOLD analysis project Ga0123341, IMG submission 89959) | Root nodule microbial communities of legume samples collected from Mexico - Turtle bean Mexico pink nodule | ecosystem: Host-associated > Plants > Roots > Nodule | place: Mexico: Nepantla... | reverse complement strand
GTATTGATTGATGTATAGTTTAGACTATCCTCTCACCTTATATATATGATTTGTAAGTATATCAAATGTAATCTTTCCCACTATGTTATACTCCAAAAATAAATTATATAAAATATAAAAACCCAGTAAAATGTTAAAATATATTAAAGTCTTAAAACTAAAACATATGAATTCTCACACAAATATTATTATTTTTTTATTGTGAATAGAAATACACAGAAATAGAATAAGTTCAATCATTTTCAAACCTAATATTTTTTTTTTCTTTTCTCCTAAATTTGTTTGTACATAATTATGTTAGACTTAAGGGGAGAATTGAATATAGTGAGAACAATCCAAAATACATAAGTAAGAATGGTTGAATTGTGTATTTAAGTTTTTTGAAAATCTATTGCAAAGTTTGTATTGTGATCTAAAGAAGTTTTTAAAGTTGGTAGTTAAACCCTTGATAGCTAATTATATACCAATTTAGAAAGTAGTTTATAAAATTTATTAATAATAGAAACTACTTTAGATACCAATAATTTTTTTAGTCTCTAAAATATTATCTATTTTAGTCAAGATACTAACTAATTATTTTTTGTCTCTAAAATTAGTTTTTATTTAATGATTTTCTTGTTGTGGTTCTGGTTGTTTTTAATTTTTGTGTATTGTTATTTGGTTTAATTCATTGTTTGATTTAGTTCAAGTGTGCTATTAGGTGTTGTTTTGTGTTTTTAATCTTTATGTCATTAGTCACGTCCAATTTTTCCTTAATCTTGTCATATATTTCAAGTTTTCTGCCATATACATATGTGTTTGTTGAAATGTCTCATAGAATGCACACCAAATTGTTATAATATATGGCCTTAAACAAGAGGGAGGGGTGAATTGTCTATGAAAGATTTTCGCAAACTTTGAAGGTATAATGAAGTTCAAAGCAGAATCACAGATATAGAAATCCAGAAAGCAATCTATCAAAAACTGTTTAAGTTGATTATCATAAAATCAACCGGTTGTTTTTGCGATTCAACCAGTTATTTATAGTAGCAAAATTAAAAACAACTTAAAAGCATAATTTAAATGAGCTCAGGGTAAGAGAAAAACACAGAAGCAATTTATACTGGTTCACTCTTATACAAGAGCTACATCCAGTCCCCAGAAACCACTAGGTATCTATTATGCAATCAAAATCCAGATTAGAAACACACCACCAAAGAAGTGACCTTGAACACCTCAAGTCACACACTTCCTTTGGCACACAAACACCACAAAAATCAAAACACCCTCTGATTTTGCACTTACACACTAGTATTAAAAAATACAAGAGATACATAAAGGATTACACCTGATGAAAATCAATTCAAAAGATTAGAACAATCCTGTTCCACTTCTTTGAGAAAACCCAAAAGCTTGAATGCAAATCTTGAAAACTCAAATTTGTTTTCACACTTTCACAAATGTCTCAAAACTGTTATCAAACTTTAAGAGAGTATAACAACCTCTTTAAATACTCCAAAAGTTGTTAAAAACATTTAAAGTAGGAGCCTATTCAGTTAGAAAACATTTAAAGCTGATTTGCAAACATAACCGAAATTTTGTTATGGATTTTCAACAAACAATCGGTTGAATTTACAAAACAATCGATTGAATTGGTTTGACAGCAAAGTCAACCAAGTCAAACAGCTTCAAACCCTTTTCAAAATCCTCTAAGTGTTAAACAGCCGATTGAAACGACAAAATAACAGGTTATTTTTCCACTTCTTCATAAAACAATCTTTTTAAAAAATGTTTTGATTCGAAACTGTTTTAGATTCAAACAAAGAGTGGATTACACATCATTCTACCCAAAACCCACCCACACAAGCAACAACTCCAGCCTTCCATTAAACACCATGGATTTGGAGACATCAAAGCTTCAAGATCATCCTTGATCAACACAAATATTTGAGAAATTGTTTGAGTCTTAAAATAGTAGTATAAGCCTTTGAGCCTTTTTGTTTTGTGTTCTTTGAGTTTCTTGTTCTACTATTTGTTCATTAGTGCACTCCTAATTCATCTAATTCCATTGTTTCTTGTAGTATTGTTCTTAATTCCTTTGGATTCCTAGGTTTTTTTTTTTTTTTTTTTTTTTTTATTTTTTTTCCTTTTTTTTTTTTTTTTTTTTTTTTGTTTTTTTTTTTTTTTTTCAGATTTTAAATTTTGCCTTAGTTTTTTCAATTTAATTATGAGTTAATTTTACATCCATTTTTTTTAAACAATTTACATGAGAGCTTTGATATGATGTTAGTATCCAGTTAAAAGGGAACGTTGATAGTTGTCGTTTAACATTCAAATTAAATATGATTCCAGTGTAGACCTTTCTAAGACTAGAGAGATGATAGTATAATTATGGTCAAATAACCCCAAGTCGTCTCCCAACAAATCCAATGGTGAAATAAGTAAATCATTGTTTAGAATCTATCTGCAAGCAATAAAAGTTAGCAATAACAATAATGATAAGAGGGGTTGAGATAGTTGCGCAGAAAATATAAAAGAGATTAAAATAGCAAATAAAAAGTGGTTGATCTCCAAGTTCTTCCACCAACAGAGCTAAACCAGATTGAACATGCGCCAATCTTATTCAACTGAAACTCACCAGTAAAGCATGCATCTACTGGTTTAATCATTACCCACTTTGTTCCATGAGTATGCTCCATGGGAATGCTTATCTCCTCTCTCTTGAATCACGTGCCTAAGAAATTAATTAAAACAATGTGAACTAACTAAGAAACCAAAACTTAAGATAAGGAAGACTCTCAATCATGCATTCAAGTACAACCTCTCACAAAAACCAATCAATTTTCTAGGATATTAGAGTATTTAAACAACTGCTATAGAGAATTAAAAAACGAAACTTTAATTGATCAAAACCTCATAACTCAATGGGGAATTATAAAGAAATCAACCAAAAAGGTTTAGCCTTCCATGCAGAGGCAAAACAAAAGAGTTACAAAGAAGAAAAGAAAACTAGGTCTAGAATGTGTTTGCTCCTCTAAAATGCGATCCAAAAAGATACTTCTTCCTTCCTCTGAAGTCTCTTTTATAATCTTCTTTTCCTTGCGCAAAATCAGATTAGAAATATGTCTTATGATATTGTTTTACAATTATCATATGTTTCCTTTTTTGTTTCAAAATTATTAAACATATATCTTCATTCCCAAATAGTCTTAAATTTTATTCTTGTTTCTCTTCCAAATATATTGTTTCCAATTTTCTTCAAATTTGTGCATTGATTGTAATTGATTCCCACATTGTTGTGAGAGATATTGCATAAATTTGCATTCAATTCCTTTTATGAGATATTTGCATATCTAATTCTCTAATTCTTTAATTTAGATTTTTTTTTTCTATTTTGATCCAAAAGAAGCAACTTGGGTTAAAAATATAAAATAAACAAAAAATATAATTAAGGTCCAAATAAACCTCATTAGAAGAATATTAATTGAAATAATGGATTTCTTTATTATTACATTCCAATAATTTATGATTAAATTTAATAAGTGTGAATAAAACTATGTTCATCACACGTCTAAAAACAAAATACAAAAAAAGTTATAAACAACAAAAGCTAGGACATTCAATGTGCTTTTAAACAAATTTTTCCAATATTCATTGCTCTCGGTCTAGGTTTTATTATGCCTTATTACTTTGGTGTTTTGATTTTAAATATTTATCAAACCTTCCTTATTGTTTTTTTTTGTTATGGTCAAAATTTGAGTCTTAAATTCTTTCTACAAAATTCACATTAAATTTTTGAATTGTCACTGCGAGTGCTGAAAACCTAGCACCTTGTTGTTTGTCAAATTGTTTGATTATTTTTTTCTCATTGAATACTCATATTTTGACATAATTCTTTTTTGTGTTTTACCACAAAATGTGTTGAGGTTCTTAAATAAAATTTTCATTCACAAATTCTATCTGGAAAAAGTTTCACAATTCTTTGACTGTTCAGTGCCATTTTAATCTAGATTTTTGTGTTTGTGATCTATTTTAGAGTCATTCTTAGATTCCATTTGTTTGTGCTAGTTTTTCTTCATAGCCTTAATTGTTGTTTGTATTTCTTTTTGGCTTTTCATTGTTGTTGTCTCATCATATTCCATTTGGTTTAGCTTTTCAAATTTTAGCTTTTATTGCTTTTGTTTCTTGGACTCTATCTTGGTGAAAGGTGTTGGTGCATCAACTTGTGGTGTTGTGGAAGAGGGATCTTGAGATACTTATTTGAGTGTCACCACTTTGTTTGAGAAAATCTATCAAAGAAGAGGAAATGACAAAGAGAATTCAGCAAGCACTTCATTGATCACCCACACAAAGAGTGTTTTCCACCAAAACAATTCATCAAGATTGTGCCCTATTTTTCCTGAAATTTTTGTATCACAAAATTTTGTGTATTTTTTTTACTTTCTTTACTTTTGAGCTGTTTGGGAACATGCTCCAAAGGGGATCCCAATAAACATTGTAATAGTAAAAAAATGCATTAGTGTGGAAATGTGCCAATGAACTCTTAACGTTGATTGCATTTTCACTTTAGGACTCGTGTAGTTTTATTTTTACTTGCATTTTTTCTTCTTGCTTTAATTTATGTCTTTCCTTCCTTCCTTTTTTTTTCTTGTGTTTCAAGTCTTTGTGATCCATAGGATTTTTACTGTTTTGCTATTAGTAGACCTTCATTTAGTCTTAGGTCCGTTCCTTTTACATTTCACACCTTCACTTTTTAAGATTCAAAATTGTTTTGAAGTTCTTTGAGGAAACTTTTGTGAGAACTATTTAGGGTAAGCTCTAGTTAGGAAAGTCTTGACACTTAAGTAGTCATTTGTTATTGATCTCACTTTCTTGAAAGTGAACTTCGAGAACACTGATTTTAGACTCCTTGATTAACTTCACCAAAAGTAAAAATAATTTGTGAAAACATTTTTATCACTCAAGTTAAATTCAAATCTTTTGTGAAAACTTTTCTGTCTTTTCGAAATCAATAATGAGTGATCTATCACATACTTCTAGTGTTCATGGTAACCTTAACACTCAAAAACCTATTGATGTCTATGCAATGTTAGCCAAAAATTCACATGCAATTTATGAGTTAAGGGATAAAATGGACAAAGTTTTACAAATTCAGGAAAGAAAATCCCATAGGTCTAAGAGCAGAGAAGGGCAAAGGTATTATAGAAACAAAGAATATAATAAGCAACCTTATTCTTCAAATAAAGAGGTTTTCCATCAACACAATAATATGGCTCAATACCCTAGCTCCTCATACCCTCGAAATGATTACAAGAAAGAGGGTTACCCTTCCAAACCACAATCTAGGGACAGGCCTTGTAGAAAGATATACGTTGTTGACCCTATTGTTCCTACACTTAGTTTTCCCTTAAGAGAAGAAAAATGTCAAGTCCTTCATTCTTTTAAGACATCCAACACTGAGTATCCTCTAAGCTTTATGATCATGTTTAAGAAAAATAAATTCTTGGAAGTTCTTTCAATCAAATCTTCTTTTCCAAAAAATCATGACGATAAATGTTTAGTAGATACTTCATCTTCTTCAAATGTGAAAAATCAGAAAAGATATGAAGGAATTTATTAAAATAGGTTAGAAATTTATAGATAGAGAAAAGGAATATGTCCGGGTAGACGAACAATTTAGAGAAAAATTAAACTCTCTCCAAAAGAAAGAAAAATCTCAATCTAAAGAAAATCAACAGGAGGTAGTTAGACATATATACAAACAACCACTAGAAATTCCTCAAGAACAAGTAGAAAGCAAGAGCACAAGATAAGTATCTTTTCTCAATAGAAACACAATCCAATTTGAAAAATCATTGTCTAGAGCTGAACTAGAAATTGATACAAATGTTTCTAAATAAAAAGCTAGTGAAGATTTTCTTAAGACAAACCAACATGATCAAAATAACAAGCAACATCATAAGGTAGAAAAACAAGAAAAAAAACTAAAAGAAAATACTTTGTTTGAAGTTGACATTGAAATGATTTCTTATTCCTTACAACATTTTTCTGAGGAATTATTTGAAGAAACTTTTCTGTCTAGAGCTGAACCAAACCTTGTTAAAAAACCTTGTGAAGACTTCCTTGTAATAACACAAGAATATCATAAGTTTCGACAAATTCATAAGGTAGAAAAATAGGAAACTAAAAATAAAGAGAAATGTACTTTTTGGGTCTATTTTGTCTTCTAATCAGGTAAAGGGTACATAGAACTTGAAAGAAAGGTCCATTCTTGTATTCTTATTTTTAAATTAAATATAATGTGTTTTACTATTTCATTGTTTCTACAGGTTAATTATTTTTTATCCTGGAGGAGGATAATCACAAAGCATAACAATAAGTTGGTTAGCTGAAACGAACATGAGGACAAATCCTTTGGAAGCCAATATGAGGACCATCTTTACTTCCAAGCTACCATACACTCAACTAAGAGCAAAAGATTAACCTCATAAATATATAGAACAAATATCTGCCTTAGTTTGTAAAAATTTGTAAAAAGTAGAATAGTTTTTCTTTTGGCTTTATATTTTTGAGCCAATTTTTAGAATAGGTTAAAAATAAATCAAAGGCACTCTAGAAACCTTCACTTAACATTTGATACAACGCAACTCGACAAGTAGATGACTAAGAACACCACAAACACTTCACACTTAGGTTAGTCATCTCAAAATACAAGATAAGACCCCACCAAACCTCAGAAGAGCCTCAACAGAAGAAGAACTACACATGGACCAAAATATCAGTTGTTCTTCCTTCTAGTCTTTTTACAAAAGAAGTTTAAGTACATAAATTTGGCTCACTTTGGGGTCAAAATAGAAGAATAAGCTAGATTAGGGTGTACTTAGTATAATTTGGGGTTGTGCCAAACCCACCCCCACCTCCATGTGCTGCCCTAGGTCTTCACTCTTTGACGTACCTTCTAGAAGCATCACATAGGTGCAATTTTGACCTAGGCCAGACCTAGTCACCCCTACCCTCTCTCTCTTGTTTTCCAAGGCACTCTCTCCAATAAAAAGAGTGCCTTGCCTCTTGTATTGGACATTGAATTTGGATAGAAAAGAAACCCTGCTTGAGTATTTAGTGAGTGTTTTCTCCTAAATTGTGAGTCTTATCTTGTGAGAGTATACTCCAAGTGGCGAATCTTCAAGACTCATCTTGGAATCATTCCTCATTCAAAGGACTCAAGAGACCATTCACACTATGAGCAGTCATCTCAAGAATCATGTCAAGATGTTAGAATATATGGCCTTAAACAAGAGGGGGGTGAATTGTTTATAAGATATTTTCTAAAAATTTTGAAGGTTTAATGAAACTTAGTGAAGAAATCCAGAAGAGGAATCAAGTTAGCCAAGAACACAATCTGTTTTAAAGTAAAGCACAGAAAAACAATTGGTTGTTTCTTCGATTCAATCATTTGTTTATACCAGTCAAAACTTAAACAACTTAAAAAACAAAATTTAAAAGATATCAGAGAAAAAGAAATGCACACAAGCAGTTTATACTGGTTCACTCTTACAACAAGAGCTACATCCAGTTCCCAGAAACCACTGGGTAATCCACTAAGCAATCAAACCAGATTACAAACACCACACACCAAAATAGTGACCTTGAACCCTTCAAGAAACACACTACCTTTGGCAAACCACACCAAGAGTATTCATCTTGAACACCTCAACACACAACACTCCTTGGCAGTACAACAACAGAAATACAGAAGATTGAGAAAAGGATTACACCTGATCAAAGTACAACTGAAAAGAATACAATTGCAATCTTATTCCACTCTCACTTGAAAATCCAAAGCTTGATGTGAATCTTGAAAAACTTGAGATCAAATTTGTCAAACTGAATTTCTCAAAATTGTCTCTTGCTCTTCAGAAACATATAACAAACTATTTATATTTCCAAAGATTGGTTGAAAACATTTCATGAAGGAGCGTATTCAGTTAGAAATCATTTAAGACATATTCACCAATCAAAATTGAATTTTGTTAGGATTTTCAAAGAAACAATCGGTTGAAAACACGAAACAACCGATTGATTTGGTTTGACAGTTAAGTCAACCAAGTCAAACAACATTCAAACTTTTTCAAAACCTCTAAGAGCAAAACAACCGGTTGATTCGGCAAAACAACAAGTTGTTTTTCACTTAGTTGGAAAAACATCTAATTTAAAAAAAGTTTCAATTGACATCAGTTTTAGATTCAACAAAAGAATGGATCACACTTTAATCTACCCAGATCCCACCCACACACAACAACAACACTAACCTTTCATCAAACACCTTGGATTTGGATTCTTCAAAACTCTTGATCACTCTTGATCAACAAAGACTCCACCAAAGATCTAACGAACCTCACCAGAAGAAGAACTGGGCATAGACCAGGACACCAAATGTTCTTTCTTGTGGTCTTCTTAAAAATAAAACATGTTGTAAATAATTTGGGCTCACTTTTGGAGTCCAAATAGCAAGATAGGCTAGAGTAGGTTCATATAGCATAAAAGGGAGTGATTTTAGCGAAATGGACTTGTACCAAGCCCACTTTTTCAAGAAAAGGCACCTAGAATTATGGTTTTTAACCTACCTTCTAGAAGCTATGACTAAAGGTGTAGTTCTGACCATGGTCAACACCCTAGGCAAACCCTCTCCCTTGCCATTTCTACCCTTCACCTATCTTGCCCACAAAGGCACCCCTTCCTAAATACAGGGTGTCTTGTCTCATGTATTTTCACATTGAAATTTGAAATAGAAAAGAAACTCTGCACAATTTGTGAGTGAGACTTGTGTTCTCTCTACTTTGGTCTTATCTTATGAGAGTGAGAGCTCTTCAAATTGCGTCCCACATCACTGATCTTGGAGATCCCACACACTCCAAGTGGCATGTTCATTCATTCCCTTCACCATAAGCTTTCCTAACCTTCATCTCATCTTCCATTTTCCATTACGCCATTTATCCTTGTGTTTATGTTCTTGTCTTGCTTCCATTTTTCCATTCGGTCTCCTTCATCTATACTGTTTCCTTTTTATGTCTTTCAATTCCGCAAAGCATCATCATCTTCACCATATCTTGTGTTTTTCCTTTTGCCTTTAGAAGTGAACCTTCACACTTACTTAACCATTTGGTTAAGTTCGTGTCCAGTGGGGATCTTCTCTAGGTCTCACACCTTAATTGTTAAAATTCAAATCATAAACAAAGTGTCATCATTAAAATGGGCAACTGTAAAATCAACTCACATCAAGTTTCTAGAGCACCTTAGGAGCTTAGACGATCATGAGCTTAGCTTTACCCTCACCGTAGTTAAGTTTAACTTAAATAAGGTGAATCCATCCAAGAGGCACAATTCAAAGACTCTTAAGCCTATAAATAAGAGGCTCATTTCTTGTAAACTTAGACTTGGATGAATATTGAATTGTGATTTTGAATTTCAACACATTTCTCTCTAACACTCTCTCTTTGATAGATGCTCTCAAGCCTAATGAAAACTTTAAGGAAGTTGGCCTAACCTCTTCCTTAAATCAAGCACCACACACACACCTATCTCCAACCATTCCACTTCCAAATACCGGTGCAAATCCTTTAATGTCTTTGGCTGCCATGAATCATCTCCCAAACACAAGAACACATTGCATCATTTATGACTCTTTTTTAGGGCAAGTGTACTGAGTCAAAAGTAATAATTTGTCCCTAAGGACAAATATCAAACCTACAAGGAACAATTATTTAAAGTAGTAATAGTAACATTCACTAAGCATAAGAATGTGTACAATAATTTGATTTGATTTGATTTGATATTGACAATACTTTGCATGAAATTTAAATAAAAGCAAATTAAAGAGTTGTTGATTCAATTGGGAAATTTCGGATTGGGGTTCATCCTTCTCACTCTTTTGTATTTTGAAAAGCATAATAATATTCTATCCTTTGATTGATAATAATGCCTATATAAAATTCATTTATATTGATTTCTCGCATATAAAATTATTAAGATAGTCTCCTAAATATCGATTCATCGCATATTTATAAAAACTCCTTATTCTTACGATTAAATGTTGATAGAAATTATCATTTCAAATTTATTCCTAACATGCAAATATGTTAAGCATTATCATTTAGTTCAAAATCTTAAAAGTACTTTTCAATCAAATCTAAGGATCAAAAGCATGATAAACAAGCCTTAAGAATAAAATTATAATACTAATTATCAATCAAGAACAAGATATTATATTTAAATATTACCTCAATACATAAGAGTTTGAACATATTACTCCCAATCCCAAAGGGTAGAATTAGCCACTCATGTTGGCCATTAGAAGCATGGAAAGCAAGGAAAGAAGATCCATGATATTTTTCCTTGACGACTACCTCTTCTAGGATTTTATATCACCTTCTATTCTCCCAATGAATTTCTAGGATTGTACCATTTAGGTCAAGTAGAATATGTTTTTTTGTTAGAATTATAGGCCTTAAACAAGAGGGGGTGAATTGTTTTTGAAAGATTTTCTCAAGTATTGAAGGTAGAGTAAAAGACTATGAAAATCAATCTATTAGAAAACTGTTTTTAGTTTTATTCCAGAAAATCAACCAGTTGGTTTTGCGAAACAACCGGTTGTTTATACCACTAGTTTAGAAAATCAAAGCTAAAGCAGTTTAAAAAGTGTAAGGATAGAGAGATTCACATAAGATTTTTATACTGGTTAACTTTTAACCAAGATGTACATCCAGTCATCAGCTAACCACGGAGAGTTCATTATGAAATCAAACCTAGATTACACAACACACACCAAGAGTGATGATCTTGAACCCCTCAAGAACACACACCACTCTTTGGAAAAACACACAGTTGTTGATCAAGAGTGATCAAGAGCTTTGAAGAATCCAAATCCAAGGTGTTTGATGAAAGGTTGGTGTTGCTGTTGTGTATGGGTGGGATCTGGGTAGATTAAAGTGTAATCCTCTCCTTGTTTGAATCCAGAACTAATTTGATTTGAAAACCTTTTTAAAATGGAATGTTTTTCAACTAAGTGAAAAACAACCTGTTGCATTATCGAATCAACCGGTTGTTTAGTTCTTAGAAGGTTTTGAAAAAGGTTGAAAGTTGTTTGACTTGGTTGACTTAGCTGTCAAACTAAATCAATCGGTTGTTTCATGTTTTCAACCGATTGTTTCTTTGAAAATCCTAACAGAATTCAATTTTGATTTGTGAATCTCTCTTAAATGATTTCTAATTGAATGCACTCCGTTTTAAATGTTTTTAATTATTCTTTGCAGTATAAAAAGTTAGTTATACGTTCCTGGAAGGTAAAAAAAACAGTTTTGAGAAATCATAGTGCAAATTGAATTTCAAGTTTTCAAGATTCACATCAAGCTTTGGATTTTCAAGTGTGTGGACTAGGATTGGGGTGTATTTCTGATCTTTAAGCTTTGTAATACCCAGGTGTATTCTATTCTCTTCTTCCTTGATTACTGTATTTCTATAATTGGGTGTAAGTGCAGAATCAGAGGGTGTTCTGATTTCTGTGGATTGTTGTGCCAAAAAGAGTGTGTTTCTTAAAGGGTTCAAGGTCACTCTTTTGGTGGTTTGTGTTGTAATCTAGTTTTTGTTGCATAGTAGAAACCCATAAGTTTCTGGGGACTGGATGTAGCTCTTGGTGTAAGAGTGAACCAGTATAAACTGTTTGTGTGCTTTTCTCTTGCTCTGATCTCTTTTAAAATCTATTTTTAAGTTGTTTTGAATTCTGCTGGTATAAACAACCGATTGAATCGAAGAAACAACCAGTTGTTTTTTTGTGTTTCACTTTAAAACAGTTTGTGTTCTTGGCTAACCCTAGACTCCTTCCTAGTAAGTTGATCCTACCTTTCACTTAACATCCTCACCTATTTCACTTCAAACTGAAAATAAATTCTCTTCAACTTTACTTCCACGGTTTTACTTCACTCATCTCCAACAAAAGAACAACAAGATGAAGAATAACCTATCATAAAACATACTAACATATATAAATAGCATAGGATGAGACTTCTCCATTTCATGTATACAAACTATTTTCTTATTGGGAAAAATATGTTTTTCGTCCTTGTACTATAACACGAAATTGGTTTTTGTTCTTGGTCCAAACTTTAGACCATCCAGATGCTTATAGAATGGAAATGATTGGAATAGGTCCTTTTGTATATGGAATTGATTCAATTTGAGGTTTCACTTCATCAACCTAATGAAAGTAGTTGTAATGAACATCAATCTATAATAAAAACAACAACAAATTTTGAAAAAAACTAACAATCATTGAAAAAACACTAACAATCATTTCACATACATAAGAACTCATTCCAATAATTTCCATACTATAGGTACTTGGATGGAAAATCAATTTCGTGTTATAGTAGAGGGATGAAAAACATATTTAATCATTTCTTATTTTACTTTAAGTAATATTTTAAAAAATTATAATAAAAAGAAATTTCCCATTTGATTTATATAAATTGTATCCTATTTTATTTTTAATAACATTTTAAAGTCACTGTACATTATTTATAAAAAAAACAAAAACAAATTAT
>Ga0123341_1004205_pt1 | contig 12577 bp, 4 predicted proteins | sample Turbeapinknodule_FD_89959 | JGI IMG/M metagenome (GOLD analysis project Ga0123341, IMG submission 89959) | Root nodule microbial communities of legume samples collected from Mexico - Turtle bean Mexico pink nodule | ecosystem: Host-associated > Plants > Roots > Nodule | place: Mexico: Nepantla... | reverse complement strand
ATTCTCCTTTACTCCAAATCTTCAATCTTCCCTAAAAATCTGCAATTAACACCAAATTTGGGAATAAAATGTTCTTAATCAAATAAAGCTCATAAAAAATGTAAAAAAGTATAAATTCATAAATTAGGGATTATTTTATATGTAACTTAACAATAAATCCTCATAAGTGTCTATATTTTAATATGAAATATTACTGAAATTAGACACTTATCACAATCATCAATCAAGAACTGACATATTATAGATAAATATCATTTCAATACATAAGAGTTTGAACATATTACTCTTGTTCTACCAAAAATAAACTCGGGGAGTGCAACTCGGTGAGGACTGCGTGTTCCTTGGAAACGAGCTTTCAGTTGGTCTCCGATGAGAGAGGTAGGTCTACCTGCAAAAGACTCTTTGATGCTCAAGTCAGTAGGAGCACAAAGATGATGATAAATTCTTAACAGTGAGCTAAGAGTAAGAGTATAGAATAGATTTTAGTGTCTTCCCTTACTGAGAGAGTCATTACCTGTTTATAGGTCTTGTTGTACTCAAACCATTAAGAAAATGATTGAATGACTATCATGAGATATAAATAGATTTTATAATAGTAACTATAACCACTAGTAACCTATAACCGATTTATGATCTAACTTATGTGTCTTAAATATAATATTAAATAACTAGTTATTGTCTCAATGTACCCGATCGTAATTGGGGGTATGTGCACAAGTCCCCCAGCTCATAATCTGAGATACAAGTGGATCAATTTAAAGGATGAACGAGTTCAACTTGGACCTGTTTGGATTTGGTTTTTAGCTATACTTGTGGTTGAACATGCTTCGTTCTTGATTGAACTTGCATTATTTTTCTTTGCTCTTGGTTGAGCATTTCTAGTTCTTGATTAAACTTGTATTATATTTGCTTCGCTTTTGGTTAAGCATTTTTAGTTCTTGATTGAACTTGCATTATTTTTCTTTGTTCTTGGTTGAGCGTGTTGTCGTGCTTTTGGTTGAGTTTTTCTAGTTCTTGATTGAACTTGTATTATTTTTGCTTCGCCCTTGATTGAGTGAGTTGTTGTGCTCTTTGTTGAGTGTTTTTAGTTCTTGATTGAACTTGACAAGATTGAACCTGCTATAGAACGTGTCAAATGATTATACCGAGTTTCTGAGTAGAGAGTAGTACCATTCCAAGGTCACCCCGACCAAAGTGGTGGGAAACAGCTTGCAGTGCACGTCCATGTCCTTCGAGAATAGTTGAGCCTAGGTCGTATAGGCCTTAACATGTGCCTCAGGATTTGAGGTCCCTGAGTATTTCTCCAGATTGGGTCACCTCCACCTCTAGGGCAATTGGGCCCTCATAACCTCATTTATGAAGGGATGAAAACCCCATAGGTTGGTTCTCATTGTGCGATTGATCATCGGGCCAGGAAGTGCCTTAAAGGGCTAATGCTCGTGCTCACGACTCCCTTGCCCCATCTTGCATTGTGTGGAGCTCGGTGGGGTTCCCCTCCAGGATGATTTTCTTGTGGGAGTGTGAGATATCGACCTCTTCTGCTGATTCAAGTTTTCTAGGGGACCCTCCGAGATTTGACGGTATGCTCCGAGTGTTGTTGGTCACCCTGAATGGTGTTGTTGTTGTCCCTACGAGCTATCTAATCATGCAATACCAACAATTTTTCCCTCTGTTGCTCTCTTAGGGATTCCAAATCTTGTTCCATTTTTCCCGCATTTGGCCCAGGGCGTCTCTCATAGTTCTGGGTAGGTCTTCCTCGTTTGTTCTGGGAGGGGTCCCCTATCGGTTGATTTGCGTTTTCTTGTTGGATACTCATATTGAGAGTGTAAGTCCAGAGTTTTGTAGTGGTTCTAGGAAAATTTTTGCCAGGACCTCACGATGGGCACCAAAAGTTCCTACCGAAAATGAACTCAGGGAGTGCAACACGGTGAGGGTTGCATGTTCCTCGGGGAACGAGCTTTCAGTTGGTCTCCGATGAGAGGAGGAAATCCACTTGCAAAAGACTCTTTGATGCTTAAGTCAGTAACTAGGAGTACAAAGATGATGATAAATTCTTAACAAAGAGCTAAGAGTAAGAGTATAAAATAGAATTTAGTGTCTCTCAGAGTCATCACCTATTTACAGGTCTTGTTGGACTTAGACCATTAAGTAAAGCATTGAATAGTTATCATGAGATATAAATAGATTTTATAATAGTAACTATAACCGCTAGTAACCTATAGTCGATTTATAGTCTGATTTATGTGTCTTAAATATAATATTAAACAAACAATTATTGTCTCAATGCACCCTATCGTAATTGGGGGTATGTACAACTCCCAATCCCAAAGGGAATAATTAGCCACTCATGTTGGCCATTACAAGCATGGAAAGTAAGAAAAGAAAATTCAGGATGTTTCTCCTTGACGACTGCCTCCTCTAGAGTTTTTTTATCTCTTTCTATCCTCCCAATGATGTTTAGGGTTATGCCTCACGTCTCCTATTTAACCTAGTTGGGCTTGGCATAAGTGACATCTTGCCTAAGTCGGTTATTACTTGCTTGGGCAATTTTGACGAGAAAAAACCCAACTTCACTGGAGTGAACTCTCCTGGACGAGCCTTGGGCGAGTTCCTCTGAATTAATCTTGCTTAGGTGAGTTTGGACGAGTTTTGAGCGAGTTTCTAATGTTCTAACTTTCCCTTTTCATCTTGTATATTCTCCTTTAGTCCTCTCATTTTCATTTTCTCCTAGAATCCTGAAATTAATACAAATTTGGGAATAAAATATTCTTATTCATATTATAATCACAAAATATGTAAAAAGGTTTAAATTCCTAAATTAGGGGTTGAATTATAGTTATTTTATCAATACACATCCATAAGTGTCTATCTTTTAATATTAAATATTACTGAAATATGACACTTATCAATTTCATATTAAGTTTTCAGTAGAATAAGCTTATTTCGTCTTACCTCTTTAGATCCTTTAGGAGACAATTGTTCATGACATGGACTTTAGATATTTCTTCTTCAGACAACACACACAAGAGAATATGCCTAGCCTTGGCCTTGTGTTGGTGCAATGTCTTTTCTTCCTTGTTCCATGAACTGTAGTCAGTAAAATTTCTAAAGGAATTGAGAATAGAGGACATACCTTACTTTACAATAGTTAGAAGGTCTACATTGATGAATTCAAGAAAGGATGTCATCCTTAGCTTCCACAAATCATAATTCTCTCCCTTGAACAAGGGTGGCTGGTAACAACTTGACCTTTAAATTCCATTGAGTTTGTTATAAGATTGTTTCCTCACGTCATGTTCAGAATTAACCCTTGAGGTTAGTTTTGATACCAACTAAAGGTATAGTTGGCTCTAGAATATGGTTTGAATAGAGCCCGAACACAACTCAAGTACATGGAAAGTTATCACAACAAATGCAATATCTAAAAGATAAAAGGCAAAAAGAAAGATTAGACACACAAAATTTATACTAGTTCACCCAAGTCTTGGGCTACGTTCAGTCTTCTTAAGCAACCTGCTTAAAAGTCTTTACTAACACAAGTATTCTACACCTTTTCATGTACAAGTATTCTACACCTCTCCAGGTAACAAGTATTCTTCACCTCTCCATGTAGCAAGTATTCTACACCTCTCCAGGTAAAGCATTCTCCACCTCTCCAGGTAAAGTATTCTCCACCTCTCCAGGTAACAAGTCTTAATTTCTCTCTGAGACCAACACCTCTCAACAAGTGAGAAACATTCTCAAATAGATAGCAACAATAAAAGTGCATAGGGTTATTTTCACACATTAAACGATTTACAATGTATGACTCACTCCCCAAAGTATGGATGATCTAAACAACAAATATGAAATACAATTAAAGTAAGACTATGCACACTACAAATTTTGATCGTTTTGTATATTTGTGGTCTCTTGTGTATTCTGTGCTTTTTCGTCTTCATCTTTAAGGTCTTTATATGGATTTCAGATTGTGATCGTTAAAGCTTCAAATTCTTCTCTTGTTCACATAGTCGTTAGACGCTTGATATGAAATTTCTTTAATTTGATTGATCCTTATGCATTTTGGACTTTAAATGTATTTTGAATTGTTTCTTTCTTTGTCCAAATATGAACGTTGATACTTTAATATTTTAATATTGAGTATCTTTATCATATCATTCATGGATGTATAATTTTCATCATCTTATTCTCATCAGACATTTAATATGACAACTTCTGCCTTGATTGAATTCTGCACATCTTTGAGTGTGTGAAGCAATTTGAATTGTTTCCTTTAAATCTTCCAATGTGAACATTAACCCTTCAATACTTTGTGACTTATTCTTCAATCATCTTTGCACTTTGAATTTTATTCTACACTTGTGATTGTGTAAACGTTGAAGTTATATTTGGCAAGGCTTGAATCACGTTCTTCACTTCTTTATCGTGTATTTGTTCTTTCAAATGGTTTCCTTAACCAACTAAATAAGAACAATGTACTTGATCTGATAAAAACTGAATCTTAATGTATGAGACGCATAATTAGGAATGTTTTGATATGAGCTCTGAGTATGTCTTTGTCATACGATTACTCTTGGGATTAATATGTTGCACGTGCTTCCTCTAAGCAATGACTGGATGACACTTTAATACTTGATTTGCTTAAATATCATTTATCAGTCTTCATGATTTCTTTAGTCAAACACTTAGTATGGAAACTCTGGATATTGACTTATGTACATCTTGATGCTCCTAAGGCACATTTAGAAACCTTTCATAAATCTTAGCAATCAATATAATCTCAATGTTAAAGAATGGGAATTACTGAAAATAATATGTTCTAATATCTCTGAATTATCAAGTCTTTATATTCTCGGGAATTAATTCAAAAACATATTATCATTACTTTGCAGATTATCTTAAATGTAAACTAAAGATTTAAACGCTAATAGTTTTAATCTGGTTTATTCGAAAAACTCTTTTAATACATAGTCAATCATATACTCTATTTTTCAAAATCTTTCTTAAACCGGCTTGAATGAGATAAATAAAGTATAGTTGTATTCAAAATCAATTTATACTCACTAAAGAAAATATATTTCTTCCTTGAAATATTAAAGCACATGTATTTTCACAAAATTAGTTGTGCCCTGTATTTCAAAGACATTCATTCATAATTTCAACTGTTCGTTTAGATTTAATTTTTTTCTACGAATTCTTAATATCAAAATGAGTATAGAAAACATTTGATAATCATTTAAATATATATAGGATGGAAAGTGTTAAGTTTGGAAACTTCCATTTAAAGATCATCCAACGTGTATCATCGTCTGTCACGTATGACTTGATCATCGTCTGACGAGTTGTTGAGCTTTTTAACCGTCTATCAATTGTGTTAGTTTTCTTTAACACTATGTAATTACCTTGGTCCAATGATTTCTTCTATAGACAATGTTTACCATCTTAATGAGACCTTTGTATAACTCTTTCACTTATTGAACATCATCTAGTGAGTTCCTCTGAGACATTGTTTTATGCTTTTCAGTTAATATTGTGTTAGCATTCTGTCATTGTAATATAGTTTAGCACTTGTATTTGCATCGTTTGATGTGTTTTGGTAACTTTTGAATTCTTAACATTGTTGTTAAAGATAATCTTTTATAGTTATTTATTATCATCAAAACATGATTGAAGTCTTTTATCAGAGATCGTCTTAGACTGATTCAATCATTTTGTATCTTAACAAACCCAAGTGAAGCTTCTTAATGGGTAGAAAAATATTTTTACAACAACTTTTTCTTCAACTCTCTATATAATGCAATCTCTATTTGAAGACCAAGCAAGAAATGATCTTTAGTAGTAAAAACACTATCAATATTCATGCTCAAAGCTTTTTGTACCCCAATAACATTTTTCGTGTTCATTAACAAACTAAAAGAGTGTTTAACCCTTGTATATATTGAAAGATGTTATCTCGCTCTCTAGTGAGTAAAATCATGTAATCGTTTAAAACATATTTATTTGTATAACCCTTTTAGCAAGTTGCGTACCAAAAATTACTTAATTTTTAGCTAGGAATGAGTATTATATATAATACTCAAGTTGTCTAGTCAAGAATAGTTGTGCTTCAAGTAATACTCTGAGTTGTTTCAAGTGGTTGGATGTTCAAACAATACTCGAATTATCTGATCAAGAGTGATTGAATTCCAAATAATACTCAATTATATCTTAGCTACGTTAGTTTGCATAATGAAACTTTATCAACAACTGGATATAGTTTGCTTTTATAGACAAACCAATATAAAAATCTCTAGTTAGATCTTTAATTCTTTTAAATTCAGTTAAGTTACATGTTATTAAATTTGTCCAAACAAAAGAAAAAAACTTATATTGGTCTGTGTATCATACACAACTTTATGAAAACTGAAATAAGTTTTAATACATAATTCAGTTTCTTTTTCTTACGTTTTTAACTTGTAACTTGTCTTTCACAATTTAAAATACAAGATGCAAAGATATCACTTAGTAATTGAAAAAACAAATAAGACAAAGCTAACCTTACCTTTTTTGGTTAGTAAATTTTTCTTATTGTTCTCGTCGGCTAACTTCGGTCGGTATTCGAGTTGAGTTACGTTTTGATTTGTCTCCCATTGATGTCCAAGATGTTGATCTTTGAGACAAATGGGACTCTACGTATTGATCACACTCTAATGATCAAGTCAGTGAGAGCATTTAAACTATAATCTATCTCAGTATAGGGTTCAAAAAAAGTGTACATTTACTTGTGGTCTCAAACCCCTTTTATAGACATTCCTTCAACAACTTTCATCAATGAGAATATAATCTTAACAAACAAAACATAATTTCAACGAAAAGAATATAATTTTAACAGTAAAACATTTTGTTCACAGACACCTTTATTTTTGGGTGTTATGTCACATCATTCCCAACAACTTTTATTTGTATTTATTAGATATATACATAATACTAATTAAGCTATTCTTTTTGTTACTTTTAATTATCTTTTCGCATAAACTACCAAGCATCCGGACCAACCTCATAACGTATCATTGGACTATACTGACCTCAAACCGAGCTGGGCACAACCTTAACTAACTGAGCTTATTTCACTTAAGGGTTTAAACCAAGGAACCGACACATCGTACAATTATAAATGTTTTGAAGTTACTGACGGTATTAAACCCAATTTCTATTTAATAAAGATATTTAAAAAATATGTGTTAAAATTTAAATATTTTATACATATAGAAATTTAAATTTAAATTATTTAGTTATTATTTTTAAATATCACCTCTCTCACTCTCTCTATTATTTCTATCTAAATAAATTCTTTCTAACTTCACAATCTCTCCACAATATTCTGATCCCTTGTTTAGACATAAACCCTCAATTTCTTGTGAGTATGTAACGGTTAATGTTATACATTTTAATGCAAAAAATGTTTCTTCTGGTTTTCTGCCCAAAAAAGGTTTTGTAAATCAATTGACATCTTTATTTTTCTGCTTTCTTGTGTTTGCAATTGAACTATTTTCCATTTTGAACTTCACAAACAACTATTTTGAAGAAAGCCGGTTTTTATCTTGAAGAGCTTTCTCACTTTTATCTTGGAGAAAGTTCATCACATCTTTACAAACCCTGCAAAATTAGGCACAAAGAAAGAGCTTTCCATTTTCCGTTTCCCTTCCATGAATTACATCAAAGCATGTACGAGGAAAAACGGCACTTTGACATTCCAAAAACGACACTTTCAGGTCGATGCTTCCATCATCAAGACGGGCTTCGATCCCAACACATATCGTTTCAACTTCCAAGTGAAGACCCATATCCTACATGGGGATTTGGGTGCAGCACGCAAACTGTTCGACGAAATGCCTCACAGGAACATCATCTCCACCAACACTATGATCACGGGTTACTTAAACTCTGGCAACCTTTCCGCTGCTAGGAGCTTGTTTGACGGCATGGTTGAACGCTCGGTTGTTACATGGACAATGCTCATCGGTGGCTACGCTCAGAACAATAAGTTCCGCGAAGCTTTCGGTCTCTTCGTTGATATGTGTAGGCACGACATGGCTCCGGATCATGTCACCTTGACGACTCTGTTATCTGGGTTCACTGAGTTTGACAATGTCAATGAAGTCGCACAAGTGCATGCCCATGTTGTCAAATTGGGGTATGATTCCACCCTCACGGTTTGCAACTCGTTGCTTGATTCTTACTGTAAGACGCGTAGCCTTGGTTTGGCTTGTCACCTCTTCAAGCATATGCCAGAGAAAGATAATGTCACTTTCAATGTGTTGTTGACAGGGTACTCCAAAGAGGGCTTCAATCATGAAGCTATCAACTTGTTTTTCAAGATGCAGAATTTGGGGTTCAAGCCCACGGACTTTACTTTTGCTGCGGTTTTAACTTCAGGCATACAGTTGAACGATATAGAATTTGGGCAACAAGTTCACAGTTTTGTGGTGAAGTGCAATTTTGTGTGGAATGTGTTTGTGGCTAATGCTTTGCTTGATTTCTACTCGAAGCATGACCGTGTTGTTGAAGTGAGGAAGCTTTTTGATGAGATGCCGGAGGTGGATGGTATCTCTTACAATGTGATTATCACGTGTTGTGCATGGAATGAAAGAGTGGAAGAATCGCTTGAACTTTTCAGGGACTTACAGTTTACAAGATTTGACCGAAGGCAATTCCCATTTGCAACCTTGTTGAGCATTACTGCAAATGCTTTGAACCTGGAAGTGGGTAGGCAAATTCATTCCCAGGCTATTGTAACAGATGCCATTTCGGAAATTCTGGTTGGGAATTCTTTGGTTGACATGTATGCTAAATGTGACAAATTTGGGGAAGCAAATAGGATTTTTGCTGATCTGGCTCATCAAAGTTCAGTTCCATGGACAGCCCTGATCTCGGGTTATGTTCAGAAGGGGCTCCATGAAGACAGCCTAAAGCTTTTTGTTGAGATGCAAAGAGCCAAAATACGTGCTGACTCAGCCACTTACGCCAGCATCTTAAGAGCCTGCGCAAATCTAGCTTCACTGACACTGGGAAAACAGTTACACTCGCATATAATCAGGTCTGGATGCATTTCAAATGTATTTTCTGGGAGTGCACTGGTTGACATGTATGCAAAATGTGGATCCATAAAAGAAGCTCTTCATATGTTTCAAGAGATGCCTACGAGGAACTGTGTCACCTGGAATGCACTGATTTCAGCTTATGCACAAAACGGAGACGGTGGCCTCGCTCTTAGATCATTTGAACAAATGGTTCATTCAGGTCTGCAACCAAATTCTGTTAGCTTCCTTAGCATTTTGTGTGCCTGCAGTCACTGTGGTCTAGTTGAAGAAGGACTACAATACTTCAGCTCCATGACTCAAGTGTATAAATTTGTACCCAAAAGAGAGCATTATGCATCAATGGTTGATATGCTATGTCGCAGTGGACGATTTGATGAGGCTGAGAAATTGATGGCTCGGATGCCGTTTGAACCAGACGAGGTAATGTGGACATCGATTCTCAACTCATGCAGGATTCATAAGAATCAAGAGATGGGAAAGAGAGCAGCAGATCAACTATTCAGTATGAAGATCCTTAGAGATGCTGCTCCATATGTTAGCCTGTCCAATATCTATGCAGCAGCTGGTGAATGGGAGAATGTGGGAAAGGTGAAGAAGGCCATGAGAGAGCGAGGGGTCAGAAAGGTCCCAGCATACAGTTGGGTTGAAATCAAACAGATGACTCATGTTTTCTCAGCCAATGACATGTCTCACCCACAGATGAAAGAGATAACAAAGATGCTTGATGAGTTGGAAGAGCAAATGGAGAAACAAGGGTATAAACCTGACTCAAGTTGTGCCCTTCACAATGTGGATGAGGAAGTTAAGTTAGAGTCCCTAAAGTATCACAGTGAACGCATTGCCATTGCTTTTGCACTGATTAGCACCCCAGAAGGGTCACCCATATTGGTGATGAAGAATCTACGAGCTTGTAATGATTGCCACGCCGCCATCAAGGTAATCTCCAAGATAGTAAACCGGGAAATCACAGTCAGGGATTCAAGTAGATTCCATCATTTCAGAGATGGATCTTGCTCCTGTAAGGACTACTGGTAGTTTGCCTTTGTTGCATCAACAAAATCATCAGTTTTACTTAAAAAGAAAAAGGCAGAAAACCTTGACAAAGAGTTCGTGTCCATTGTCAAATCCATCTTCATTTGTATACTTATTTATTTATACCAATTTTCTACAGTACTGGCCAGGAGAAAACATATATTATTCCTTCCAAGCAAACTCTCAATTTTATTGAGAAAAATTTGTATACTCTTCTCTTGCAAGAGTAGAACACAATTTTGTACAAGGTTTATAGGAATCGGGTCTCAAAATTGCAAATGCATAAGAATTATACTAGATTATTTGGTAAAGAACGTTATTAAAGCATCTGGCTTCCGATGGGAGCTTGGGATATCTCTACTAATTTCAGTCTCTTAGATTTACTATAAAACTAATTCTAAATTTAATCAATACTCAAAGTTCACTGATCACTCCAAAGATGTTCTATGCAAGAAACAAATTTAGCATGTTATCAAATATCATACTTACTATACCCTATCAGGTTCAACTTCAGCAAGTACACATTAATCAGTAAACGGAACAACCATGACTAAATTTTTATAGAAAAGGTGCAAATCTTAAATTCTTAATAATCCTTAGGGAATTGCTTGAAGATACCGAATGTTAAGCAAAGGAATAACATTTCCCACAGAACTTCTATACTAAGCATCAATTAAAATCCGACGAAAAGCAATATATAAAAACTGAAATTAAAAAAAAATATATATTCCTTAAGCAATTAATCGGGAATAACCCTATCCTGATTCCTCTGCTTCGATTTCAGGATTTCAGATATGGATCTTCCTCCTATTAAACAAACAGAAATCCTCAACACAAAGAGTTTGGTTTTACTGTCTGCTCTCACATTTTTCTGTTTTCATTTGTATCATCATTTAAACCTGTAATCTACAGGTCAAAAGATGCTTTCACCCAACAAATTGTCTCCCAATTAGCCATCCAGAAATTGGTGCCTCTATAATATTCCATTTCTTTATAATAAAAGACAATCTTATTCAAAGCTTTCTAACAAGAATTTAAACAATGATCCGACACTGAAATTTCCACTTCAACAGAACAGATCAACAGTTTCCATCACAATTTCGATCATTTAAAGGGACTATGGTGACTGAACTTTGGGATTCCAATAGAAAAGAGTAAAAACTACGCATTATTAATTAATCATTCATAATTCATGACACTCTTTAGCCTACAAGGACGATTTTGTGAGCATAAAAGTAAATAACAATTGAAAATACTATAATATTTTAAACTACACGTTAATTGAAATATTAATACTGAATCATTTTCCACCACAAAACAATATATTAAAACTGAATTCAAAACAAAAAACAAAACAGATATCTATTTCTTGAGCAATTCATCTGGAACAACCCTAAGCTGCTTCCGCTTTTTCGATTTGGCAATCTTCTTCAAGGTGTTAGGGTTGGTAATCTTCTGGAACTTGGTTCCAGATTTGATAATATTCTCCTGCTTCTTCTTCTCCCTTTCTTCTTTCTTCTTCCGCTTCTCCACCTTGTTCAACCGAATCTCCTCCTTCAGCTCCGTCATCCTCTCTTTGTACGCCTTCTTAATCATCTTCTCCCTCTCCCTCTGCTCGAACGTCGTCCCCTTCCGGCTCACCTGCGTCGCCGACGCCCTCCGCTGCCGCACCTGTTTCCACTTCCGACCGGATACCTTCCCGGCGATCACGCCGTCGTAGCTCGGCTGACCGTACACAGGCTTGTCCGGATTCTCCAACGACGCCATCGCCGATCGCTTCGCCGGCGGAGCGGCGGTCTCATCGGTGTCCATGAGAGAAACGTCATTGCCGGTAATGACGTCATCCGTGTGCTGTTGGGACTGCTGCTCCCTCTTGCGCTTGTAGGTTTTGCCGCCGAAACCCTCGTCGAGGCAGCGAAAGTCAATAGTGCACGCCATGTGAGCGTGGTTTGCCAAACCCTAATGGATTTTAGGGTTTATATGGTACTTGGCTTTCTCTTCACTATTTATACTTGGGAAATTAAGATTGAGTTGATATTTTACTGTACAATTTGATTAAAAGGTTAAGATAAAGTTAATTTAAGAAATAAATAAAACAATTTCTTGTAGATGAAAATTAATGGATATTGTTCAATTTATTTATTAATATAAATTATTATTATTAATGAGGATTGATATAAAAACTTAATAAAATAGCCAAAAAAGAAAAATTATATTTATCATAACTCATGATAAAAATATAAAATAAATATTTAAAATATTTGAAAAGTATGTCTTTTTTCATATTTATAATATTAATTTAAAATACTATTAATTAGAGCTTAATTATTTATTAAATGATCAAAAATAAATTGTATTAATGAAATTGAAAATTATTATTATACAAATAAAATAAAAATTATGTTTAGAAAATGCATTTATTGAAGTATAATTAATTTAAACAATAAAATTCAAAAGAATTTAAT
>Ga0123341_1004204_pt1 | contig 12578 bp, 6 predicted proteins | sample Turbeapinknodule_FD_89959 | JGI IMG/M metagenome (GOLD analysis project Ga0123341, IMG submission 89959) | Root nodule microbial communities of legume samples collected from Mexico - Turtle bean Mexico pink nodule | ecosystem: Host-associated > Plants > Roots > Nodule | place: Mexico: Nepantla... | reverse complement strand
GTATTATTTTTCAATTCCATATTTTTTTGTCCGAAATAGAATTTTAATTTTTGTTTCTGGATTTTTATTTCCGAAACTCAATAATCACTTCCGGATTTATTTTTCTGGAATATATTATTTTTATTTCCAGAATTAAGGGCATTTTTGGAAATTAAAAAAATATGTTGGGTGCAGGTTAAAAATGATTGGGTGTAGGAAGCATTTGCCTTATTTTTATGGGTTGAAAAGGCTTTTCTGTGTTTTGGGCTAAGGCCTGAAATTATCTTCAGTCTGTCTTTACTGACGTAATTTCTCCCTGCACCATATCAATTACAACGTGCACTCAATCCACTATTGAAAATGACAAAAATACCTTTTATAAATGAAAAAAATAACCTTACACAAAAGGAGGGTGTAAATAAAATTGCTTCCAGAACCTTTTATACAGAAATTTCGGATTTTGATATCCAGAGCACATTTCTGAATTCTGGAAATTTTTAATTTTGTGTTCCAGATTTTTTTATCCGTAATGTATTTTTTTATTTTTGAATTTTATTTACTATTTCGGAATTTCAAATCCGGAATAAGGGTAGTTTTTGGAATTTTGTAAAAATGATAGGGTGCAGGTGAAAATGGATATGGTGCAGGAAGAAATTGTCCTTTACTATTTAGTGATACATTGCATGACAAGAGATATGACCCTTCGAATAAGGATCAACAAAAAAGGAAAATATTTAGTAATATGCCTTTTTAAATTGTGTGAATCACTCTTTATTTAATGACTCTCACTTTTAATTTTGTAATTTTTAATAAATTTAACTCTTAATAAAACAGTGTATTAGAAAAAATGTAAGAGACTAAAAAGTGTATTATTAACACTTCTCTTAAAAAGAAAGGCAAATGTAATAATGCATCCTCCATGATTTTCATGTTTTGTTTAAAAAAAAAAAAATCTTCCAAGAGTACTGGTTAGCAAGATTTAGTTGTAAAAGCTATTTCAAAACTATTGATTTGCTTAAAGATAAATTCATTAACCACTTATTTAAACGCTTTGATATAAAATAGATCTTAACTTTTCAGATAAAACTAAACTTAATTATATAAAGGTTAGGCTAAATATAGCATGTAAAAACTCAAGTTTGGACCATGATTATATATGAAAATCTATAATTAAATAGTAGTGTAGAAAAAGTCTATTCTAATTATAGGTTCATTATATATATAATATTAACTGTGAGTACTTTTTGTTAGCTGCAGATTTTTTTATTTGATATAATTAAAAATCATGAGAAAAAGGAAAAATTAATTTGAATGGAACCTTAAAGTCATATTAAAATAAAATTATTTAAAATTATACAGAGGATAAGTATTGTTAATATATAAAAATAAAAAATAAAAACTGATGAAAGTTACAAATGCCATGTGTTATTCTTAAAAGATAAAATGAGTAGGATTTGTGTAAGTTAGAAAGTTGTAGGGTTTTTTAGGATGCTTTTTTATAGCAGCATGGCATGAACATAATAAGAGTCTATAATTGTTCGTAGTGGTTAAGTAATAGAGAGGTAACAATTGGTGGAACAGTTGTTTTTAATTTTTGGGTGGGTGGGTGGTTGAGCTTCTTAATCATTTGAATGTTTAAGCCATAGTATCCACCGAAGATCTATGCAATGCAATGCAATGCAAAGCTATTAACTTTTGTATGATGAATTGGAGAAACAATAACAATGTTGATATTATGTAAAAACTAAGAAATTCAATCATACCAATAGGAGTTTGGCGACAGAAGATTAAACAAAGAAAGAAAGCAATAAAAGCATGTACTAATATGCAGTGTATATACATCACAAGCTCACAACTTATCACAGGACGTAGGGATGAAAGAAATGGTATCTTTTTGGAGATCATGGTTCACCAAAATGTTCTGCTGTTGAACATTCCCGAATATAGACATTCCACTGGCAGCACCCATGGCCAAGCAAGCCACTCCCAAGCTGGAGTCACCAATCATGTAGTTCTCAGCAGGAAGCTCCAAATCCCCACCAGTGAAGTGGAAAATCAGCTTGGGAATTTCCACTTCTGTTGCATCTGATGGCAGAGAGAAACAAAGATCCAACCCAGTTGAGCTAGTTTTGTCCACAGGAAGCTTGGTTTGAGAAATGAACTCTTTCTTTAGTTCATCAAAGGCCTTTTGTTCAAGGTAGGTAATTGTGGTGCCAGAGTCTATGATCGCACCTCCACTCCCATCATTCCCCACTTCAAAAGTGGACTTCTCAATGGCCAATCTAGTGTCCCCCACAGAGATACCTTCAAGAGAAAGGTAGTAAAAAGAAGGTTGCAAAGGGTTTTTGAGAAGAGGGGTTGTCACCCCTTCTGTTGCATCTTTCACCTTTTCTGAAGACCCCAGCAACAAAACACTCTTTTTTGTGTCATCTATTGAGGTCAAACAATAAGAAAATCTGGGTTCATTCAGTTGAGAAACCAAAGACAAAGGACCACGTCCAAGCCCGACCAACCCCGAGGCTTGTTCAAAGCCATCACCTTCGTTATCCTCCCCACAACCAAAACCAATGTTGTCAACCGAAACTTTCTTCTTAGACTTTCCAAAAGTGAAGGTCTCAGTGCCCAACACCCCTTGTGTAACTGAATAATCACCGTATGAATACACATACTCACACCCATCACTGCATGTAGATGAAGGCAAAGCACTGCATAAGCTGCTACCACATGAGACCTTGGAAAACGAAGAGGACTTCTTGGGGTCAAAAATGGGTGTTGGTTGCTTGTAACATCGTGTGCAAGGCCTACACTGTGTCCATATGAGGTCACTGCCAGTGTCCAAAACTGCAGGGTAAGACACCGGTGGAGTTCCTATGGCTAACTCCATCAAGTACTCTCCATTCCCTGCATGGATAGGGGCTTCCAGCTCATCAGAATTCGGCGTGGTTGAAGCTGCCAACACCATTGCGTTCAGCCTCTGAAGCCTACTCTTTCCACGCTTGATCCCGTGTTGCACACGCTCTAGTTTGGTGAGGTTTTTCCCCGAGTCAACGTGGCGAAGCATCACTCGGAACCCATTTGTTGGACAAGGGTGGTGCTTGAGGGTTTTTCTGGACGTGGAGGATGTTGGAGCCACGAAAAGAGCCACCACTAAAAGTGCCACCAATGTGACAAACACTGAAGGGTGTTTCAACGTAGCCATGATCATGAGGGTGCACAATGTGGAGGGAATTATATAAAGTAAATGAGTGAAAGACAAGAGTGATGGGAACTGTGGTAATGGAAAGATCTTATCTTATCTTAGCTTGCTGGACACATGAGAAAAATTGGTGAGTTTTGTAACGTTCCCTTCGAATGTGGTGGAGATGATTAAGGGAAGAAGGGCGAGAGGAGGTTTAACTTGTAAGTTTTTTCCTTCTTCTTTGGGAAAAAACAAAAGAGTTGCAAGAGTGAGAGTGAGAGAGAGAAGTTTGTTTTGGTGTAAAGAGAGAGAGGTCGTGCGTTTGATGATGAATGGAGGTTGAGATATCAGCGTTGTGTCGCAACAATTAAGTACCGAGTCTTGCGTTCAGGTTGGTAAAGATTTTACTTCCAAAACGTATCTAAGGCAACATTCTAGTCACAACCCAAATAACATGTAGAGTTTTTGGATTGTTTTGAAGAGGTGTGGCTTACCTTTGAAATCATATATTTGTATTTGTAATTTAAACTACTTTTTTTGAAATTTTTTTTTTTTTCTTTCAATCAAAGCGATAATGGCCGAATCTAAATCTTAGGGAATTGTAACAACATGACTATTTTGTCACTTACAATACCTATTTTTGAGCTTAATCACTTATTTATATATTAATGTTTAGTGATATATTATTAAATGTTTACTCGATATCAACAACGAATTGGAAATACACCATTTATATAAATCATTAAACTCCTATAAAATATAAAACATATTCCTAGTTCATATCTTTTTTGTGTTTGGTCATTTGATTTTTATGTTTAAGTTGTGGAGTGACTGGATTGGATGGATAGGTTGGGTGGACAAACTGGTTACTAATTGCTCCAAAGAGTGGAAACTGAGGTTTGTTTCAATTCCACGCATCCAAGGGGAAAAAAAGGTTGGTTGATGATCCTTTTTTGGTTAGGTAGAAGGCCTTAGAGACAAAGATATTGTGCCTTGTAATTTGCCATAACATTGGTCAAAACGTTTGATATTTTCTTCACACCATATTTTGATGCATTCTTAATACCAATTCATGATTTGTAGGATTCTCATTCACGTACAGCATTTTAAACAATAAAGCTTAGGAATTAAAAAGGAATATTGTAGTCGAAATTTGAAACCAAATGATCATAATAATTGGTATGAAGGCGTGGCTTGTGTTGCGACCAGCAGTATTATAACCATTGTTAACGATAATATAATGGTTAAAGTCTCCTGACAGCTCAAAATATATGTAATTGATGAGATTATGCTTGAAATGCTACTTGATTGTAATAAAAGAAAGAAAAAGCCTATGAAAAAAATCGTTTTATTAACTTTTCCTTTTTTTCTCAAATATAACTTGTTACATATGTTTTTAGTTAACAGGTGTAGATTTGATTTGAAATGAAAAAATCCAAAAGCAGTGATAGGTTTAGGAAGATCACCTACATTAACCCAAACACAAATAAAAAATAAATAAAAAAAGGGTAAAAAAGGAGGGTGGTCCAGGGTGATATTTGAGGTGTTCCCTTTGAGTAAAGCTACGTCTTACTCAATTGTAGCATGATAATTGGTGGTGGCTACCATCTCTCACTTCTTCCTTTAGTAGGGTTGAACTCAACATGTTCAGTGTAAAGTCATGACCAATTGAACTGAGTGAATTTATAATTTCTATTTAAGAGATCTTTGTGCTTGTAATAAAATCGTAACAAACATAATGAAAACTTAATTAGTTGTCCGTAAACATAAATTGTAGATTAGCTACCGAACCACGTTAAATTCTGTATTTTTTTATTTTCTGCGGTTGATTCGTGATAGTGTGTTGTTTCGTATCCTCTTCTTTTGTGACTGTGATGCTGATGCTGCAACCTTCTCATTCACTTCTGGGTGGGGGCCAATTATTTGGCTTCTCTTATAATCACTTAATTTCATACTTTTTGCTATCAAGGTGTAAATTACACTTTCATTCACTCAGTCAGATACTGGGATAACAAATTACACTCAATCACTATTTACTGCTTCTGTTTTTTCTCCATTAACCCCAAATATGTCTCAACTCAAAAACCAAAAGGTAATTTATCAAATATGAAATTCATTTAACAAATTCACTTTTATTATCTCCATTCATTTAAAATATAAACATCAAACACTAAAGTTGTTTCCTTGTCTTTCGTAAATTGATCAACATCATTGTAACACATAACTTTTTTCAGTAAATTATACTAGTCTCTCTTCTACTTTAATAGATTTAGCTCCATATCTCATTTTTTATTACTTATAAAATACATTCTTAATCACTATGAAAATGATTGAAATTATAAATGAACATAGTTCAAAGGTAATATCCGAGACTATGAGAATGGGGTATACACTATGAAGCTCAGACACTTCTCTTAAATGGCGTGTCGGTGTCAGATACTCATATCGGACACCAACACTCGTATGACACTTGTAGGACACGTATCTGTGAAGTGTCAAATTCAAAAAATATTTGTTGGATTTCTGACAATTCTAATACAGTTCTAACACAATTTTAAAAAGCAAAAATACATTAATTTTTTAAAAACTCAAATTTATTGTGTAAATTTTTATTATGATTATAAAAATAAGAAACACATATTTTTGAACCAGTCATGAAAAACATCTTTCTACTCCAAAAAATAATCTGGAACATACTTGTGCACATAAATCTTTATTATCAATTTATATAATTCATAATTATATAATATAAATATTTGTGTTCTTGTGTCCTACATTTTAGATATTATACGTATATTCATGTCTGTTTCGTATCAATGTCCATGTCTGTGCTACATAGGGTATACATTTCTGTTTTAACTTATTAAAACATCTTTAGTTTCTTAGATAATCTAAAAAATTATATCAACTTTTTGTGGGATTTTGACCATGATGGGTTTTTTTTTTTTTGCTTTTTACCAAAATGAGGTCCGTTTAAAAAACATTACAAATTTAGGCAAATCGTGTTAATTTGACACGACTTCATATGCACAAGTCGTTCCAATTAGACACGACTTCTGCCATGTCATATTGAAGTCGTGCCAACTTGACACTACTTATGCCATGTCATACTGAAGTCGTGCAAACTTGACACGATTTCTGCCACGTCATATATATATATATATATATATATATATTATTTTTATTGTTTATATATAGTAAGTTATGTAATGTTAAAAATTAATTTGATACATAATTTTTTAAGAGTGTTAGTTTTAAGGAACAAAAAATTGGATAATCATGTATGGAACATGTTTGGATAATCAACTTATTCAAACTTTGAATCATTAATCTTGAGGACATTGCCGCCATACATGGTTTCCCACTAGCCAAAAAGTATATTTTAATATTTAATGTCTCATGTATGCAAATTTTTTGATATTTTGATATTTAATTGCGCCGAACATAATCCATACACGATTATCCAATTTTTTGTTCCTTAAAACTAACACTCTTAGAAAGTTATGTATCAAATTAGTTTTTTAAAATTACATAACTTACTACCCAATATATAAACAATAAAATTAAAAAAATAATAAAAAATATGACGTGGCAGAAGTCGTGCCAAGTTGACACGACTTCAGTATGACATGGTAGAAGTCGTGCCAAGTTGGCACGACTTCAGTATGACATGACATAGTCATGTCAAATTGGAACGATTTGTGCATATGAAGTCGTGTCAGCCTAAATTTGTAATTTTTTTAAACGGACCCCATTTTAGTAAAAAACAAAAAAAAATAACCCCATCATAGTCGAAAAATCACTTTTTGTTCTAGTTTTATAATTTACTTTTAAGACATTTCATCATTTATATTTTTTTTCTATAATTTTAATTTGAGATTTATGTGATTATAATTTTTTTTCTTCATATTTAATATTAAAAAATATTTTAACATTAAATATTTGATAATAATTTTTTTTTGTTATGATTCTTATTTCTTTTGTTAAATATTATTAAATTGATATTTGAAACTATAAAAAGATGGATACGAATATAATAATGGAGATGAGACAAAAAAAAAATCGTATCAATTAAGTTAAGGATGGAGACGATAATGAATTTTTATTTCAATAAAGAGGATGAGAAAATAAAACTTGCAGGGACCCCATTCAACTGCTATCCCTATTCATAGACCTAAAAATAGGTATTATGTGCAAAATCCAAAAGACTCTCAATGAGTTTCAGACTAATTTACTTTGTTTTCTTTTCAATAAATAAATAAATTTAGTAAAAGGGAAAAATGGATTGCTTTTCAGCTCCATTAATAAATGAGTTCTAAGAATACATTCCCAGAGAGCAGAATACAGACAATTGCGAGAATGTGATGGTTAATAAGGGAAACAAATAAAGTAAATGTGACAATTTATTGTAAAAGTACCCATGCAAAAATTATATTTATTTATTAAACAAATAAAATAAATGAAGTTTATCTCATCTAAAAATGATGTAAATAAATTTAATACGTATAATGAGTTTAATAGTTATATTATACCGAGTGTAAAATAGTTTTTCTTATTACCATTTTTATGACTTTTAAGATAATTATTGTAAAAGGGAAAAGTTGCCAATATTATGATCGGTGATTGCATGTGTAAAACTGTGGTCAGCCTTTTTTTTTTGTCATAATATATTAGAAAATAAATTCACACATATTAGTCATTCCCACCTAATAAATAGAAAAGAGCAGGGAGGCTCTTCTAGAAAACCATTAGGTTTTAATTATCTGCGTTTAAACATAATAATTATCGCTTTCTATTATGAGACAAGTTTTCCTCTGTTTTTCCTACTTTTGGTAGATAAAGTGGTGATATCATAACAGTACCAAACTATGACAGCGGCAACAAATACTGCGACTTGTGTTTTTGACAGATGCAAATTTTCTACCAATCATCCTTGTTGATCATCGAAAACTAACTAGTTATCACAAGCACAACACCTATGGTCAGAACCACAATCAAAATAGCTTTGAATCTGATGCTCTTAGAAGCGTTTTTAACGTATTGTCATCCAATAATGTTTATAACTCGCTAAAAAGTACTGGAAAAAAATATTGAGATCAACATTTTATAATGAATTGGTAATGCATGACAGGATTATAACATATCCATAAAGAAATTTTTTACTCAAATCGATTTTTTTTAAATTATTGAAAAACTGTCTTTCGTCAGTATTTCTCGAGAGAGAGCAGTATAGGCCTCTATGGGACGAATCCCTTACAGGCGAGAGATAAATAAGATCATCTCTATAGCAGTCCTCCACGGCATGATGCGGGATTACAACTTACACCAGCTCGCGTACTACAATAAGACCTATAATTATTTTATTGATCATTGACTCACTGCATTCTGACTGAGAAGTTGACTCACTGCATCTCTATAAACCCAGTGCACACAGGCACAGGCAGGTAGCCGTTTCGCCATATATAAAGCAAATAAACCTCAACATAATAGTAACTTCAAGAGAAAATTACATTTTTAATTTCTTATATCTTTTAACAAAATAGGTTGCATTTATAGGAGTATCAAATCTTTCATTCAAGATCATGGTTTCACACAAGGGTAAAGATGAGTAGGGGTACAATTGATATCATATAATTAGAAACCATAAGACTTAGGCCTAGATTTGTTCTTACCCAAAGAATTAATTCGATTCGCATGCTCTTCCTCCTCCTCCAGCTTCTTTCTCCGAGCAGCCTCTTCTTTCTGTCTATGAATCACCTCTAATTCCCTTTGTCGTTCCTCCTCCTTTCTTTGCAGTTCAAGTGCTTCTCTTCTCTGAGCTTCTTCCACTCTCCTTCTATTCTCTTCAAGCATCTTATCCAGCTCTTCTCTTTCTTTACGAGCTTGTTCCTGTAGGATGACAACACCGAATCAAAATTCCCAAAAGACATTAGACGAGACCACGAAAAGAAAAAGAAACCCAATTAAGACTTCACCATATTCTCCTAGAGGTTACAAACATCGTAGTTGAATCAGAATACAAAAATGGCTAATCGGAGAGTGCATTTCCAAAACGCAAATGGAATCATAAGATTTATGATCAATAATAAAACATAACATATATATTAGAATTATGAAGTCAAATATAAAGTGACATGTAAGCCTCATTATTCTTATTTTACTTTCCAAAATATGTGAATAGAAAGTATCATTATTTAAATTTAATTAGAAAATAAAACATGGTGAATCTAGATTTTACTTTTCATTTTGTTTCTAAATTTTGATTATGTATTAGAAAGTCCTATATGAACAAAAGAGTCCAATAGATAATCGAAGGCCAAAAGTCAGAAGGTCACTTGTCTTGTAACTAAAACACAATTTTTCTTAAAAAAACACACAACGCTACTGTTTAGGTTTAGGGCTGTGAATTGGATCATGTCTCTTCTCAACCCACTAGCAGCAAGTGCAGCCACGACTAGAATAGAAAATGTAGAACTTCAATGCAGCATGATTTTCCCACTCCATTGGCCTTTTTTGCAAGTTTGGCTGCAAAAAAATCACTACTCCAGCCACAACAGACAGGTGGGACATGATGGCCCTAGGACAGCAAAGTGTTGCAGCCCACCGCAGAAGAATTACATGATTCGCATGTAAGATGCGATTCACATGATTACAATTCATGTGTGATTGAACAGTTCATGCATGATGCAAACACAAAATCAATACAATTCATATTGCAAGCTGAAAAACCGCATCATCGCAAATTGTACTATACTCGTGATAACCATGCTCACAACTTAAAGGTAGTGTGCTTATTTTTAGACACAAATAGCTTATTTGTTAGGCTTCCCAGGGAAAGACGCATTCAACACTGTTACCTGATGATTTATAGTGCTAAAGAACGAAGATCCCAAAAGAAAAAGCAATTGGTGCAAAATATAGATACTAAATCAGATGTGGAAATTGTATACACATCCGAGAACGTTGATATAATCAGATTAATATTTGACAGACAGATTATTATGATCTGATAAATATTTTGACACTGAAGGGCTGAGCTAATTTTAGGATCTTGGATTCGGGCAGGGTGACAGTGTTTACCAGACAAAACATGATTGAAAGGTATCACAAAGACCAGCATAATTTTCAACACTAAATTTATCAATTTCTGAAAATATGATACAATTAATAATAACTTGAAATCCATCCAACATTTTCATGTAATTTATTCAGAGAATGATAAATACCTTGCCCGTGATTCTTTTCTTCAGAGGAAAAGGGGAAAAGTGGAAAAAAAGAAGTTCCAGTGAGAATACTTACTTCTTTCCTTCTAGCTTCAGTAAGAGCATCTTCCTTTTCTTTTTCAAGTTGAGCTTCAACATCATCAAACAATTTCTTCACTCCCTCAGCTACACGCCTTTCTATTTCTAACTTGACTTCCTCTGAGTTAAGCTTCTCCTCAACATTTTTTCGAATTGCTTCTTCCAGTCTTCTTGCAGTTTCTTCTTCCAACAGTTTCAATTCTTCCTCATGCTGACGCCTGTGCCCAATGTTTGAAGTTGGAAAACATAAACTAATTGTCATTGATGAAAAAAATAAAGATGCACAAGCACTGAGCAAGTCATACTAATTTCTACACAAGAAAATTTGATAAATATGTAAAATCAATGTTTTTTCAAATTTGTTTATTATTTATCTAGCCATTTCATCCATTGACATGGGAAATATGAGCTTGTTATGCTTACAAGGCATACCTCTCTAGCAAGTTTCTGATCCATAACAAATGAAGTTTCTAGTGCAAGAGGAGAGATAATGGAAGCAGCCATTGTTCATCATATTTAACAAGTTGAACTTCCTTCAGAAAAGCCAGTGAAGAATGAAATTAACCTGTTGCATTTTAAAATTACATCACTTATCTTGAGTATAGACGGGAATTGATTCATAAGCATCTAGCTAGAGACCTGATGTTCAAACGGTCTCTAACTCATATAAGGTTAAGTGTAGTACCAAAATCCTTGCATTCTTAAAAAGAATAATCCTAGACAATAAGAGGTATTAGCACTATTTTGGTGAAACTATTAATTTGGTCCACATAGTCTCCATTTTAAGAGTTAATCCCTGTACAAGAAAACTATTAAATTTTAGTTCCTATACAGTTTTTCGTAGTGGTTTATTATCCCCACAACTGCCAGAAAGTATTCCCTGGTATTAGCAAGAAAAACCAAAACTAGGCAAACATCCACGTGTAGAGACAAGACAACAACTTATAGCTTTCTCACATACGGACTAAACCTATAAAAGGAGAAAAATATAGAAACCAAGTGAATAGACTAACAAGTTGTTCTAAACTCTCATATAGATTAGTTGCAATCATTTTTTATTTTGATAAGTAAAGAGAATTTTAATTAGATCTAACGCATCAGTAGCATAATATACACTCTAAGTACAGGCCATAGATGAGTTGTATTCATGAATTTGAATTATCTAAGACCACCTTCCAACAAATTCCGTCTTTGTTTCCTCCTTTAAAACAACAAGCGAACAATCGCATAAACGCTAAAAATCTGCACATAGTAATTGCAACATTTTTTTATATTATTATTATCATTATTATTATTATTATCAAACAACACATATTTTTAATATTGCAGGAAATGCAAGAAGAGTGTAGCAAGCAACCACAAGCTTAAAAATGCCATACAATAGTCATGATATGTGCATTTACTACAAAACCAAGTAATGAAATTTCCTAAAGTTAAGATCAATTCAAAGCAAATCGAAAGAGAAGAAAATGAATGGTTATGGGGATGGTTTACCTTTTCTTTTGATCTTTCTTGAGCTTAGGAGTTGGGCTGCGAGAAGGAGAGGGGGAAGAAGAGGTTCTGTGCCTTCGGCGACGTTTGTGGGAAGGAGAGCGGCGCCTGAAACAACAGAGAAAAAGTGTTAAAGTGAGAAAGGAAAAAAAATGAAAGAGAATAAGAAGATGAATTGGCACCTGGAAGTTCGAGAGTGGCGATGAGAAACGGGAGAAGGAGAATATCTTCTTCTGCGAGAAGGAGAACGTGAAACACTCCGTCCCATTTCTCAATTTTCAATCTTCCTCAACACCTCACCCAATTCACTACTCTGTAACTGTCTGTATCAATTCAAAACCCTATTCATATCAATGCTCACCAATTTTCCTCTTTCTCCTTGGCACAACCCACCAAATTTCTATGTAGTTTCTCTTCTTTTTTTAACTACTAAACTTTTACATTTTCTTTTTCTAATTTTATCATTAGAGTAATTAACTGTCAAATCACTACAACAATTTATAATGAATAAGTTTTAGTAAAGATTTTCAATTTTTAAAAACTGAATTTTTTTTAAGAATTTTATTGAAATATATTAACGTAACATAGTGAAAATTATGACTCTAAGATTTAGGGTTTTTTAATAGGCT